>Ga0181401_1000979_pt1 | contig 11470 bp, 9 predicted proteins | sample 24SPOviralmetaG_FD_130130 | JGI IMG/M metagenome (GOLD analysis project Ga0181401, IMG submission 130130) | Marine viral communities from the oligotrophic San Pedro Time Series (SPOT) site, San Pedro Channel, CA, USA - 24 SPOT_SRF_2011-07-20 | ecosystem: Environmental > Aquatic > Marine > Strait...
CACGAACGATGTCGCTGAAGGTTTCAGTTGAGCGAACAACTTCTGTTTTCGCGATGTGCGAAGCAGTAGCTGTTGAGGACATGTGACCCGCAAGAATTGCGTTTTCAGTGCCATCAGTTGCTAGACCTGTGAGTGTTATTTGGTCGGTGCCGCCTGTAGAAACAAGAGCAGTTGACTTATAGCACTGGAAGCCAGCAATGTTGCCCAGCGATACAAGGCCGTTACGCAGAGGTGAAGTTGCATCGCCAGTAACCTGTACTTCTGCAAACTTCGAACCTGCTGAAAACAGGTGCTTGTAAAAAGCTGGAGGAGCAACAAACCAACGGTTCTCTTCCGGAACTGATTGTTCGTCCAAAGCCTGTGCCATGATAAGCATGGTATTGATTGCTAAATCACCGGGAGTAGAGTTACCACCGATATCCAGAGCAGAACCAAGTGTACCGATACCACTAACTTGAGAAGTAGCAGCACCTGATTCGCCTGTCAGGCCAGCGTTAGTTGCTATTGAGTCCAGAACGTTAGCGTCGTACTTACGCTTCAGGGAATATGCACCTGAAGAAGTCGCAAGAGCTTCGAAGTTAACGTGTGACTGACGCTCTTCAATGTCGTCAATCTTGAACGCAAAAGCGTTTGCTTGGTCAACAACCATTGTGATTTGGTCATCAGCTAAGTCTTGTGGGTTAACCACTGAACCACGTGAGTACGCAGATACGGTGATTGTTGGTTCTTTAATGATACGAACTGTATCGCCAAAGTTCTCAATTTCGCCAGCATAGTCGGTGTTGGTAATGTCTTCCGCAACCGAAGCGCGACGAAAGAATTTGAGAACCTTTTGGCTGAAAATTTCTGGTGTAAAGTTACCAGAAGGCAGGTTATTATAACCTGATGCGCTATCAAAAGCCATTGGTCTTTTCCTTCTTTGTTTGAGGTTAGTTTAAGAGTTGAAGTCGATTCGCCCTTCAGACCTTGCAGAGTCCAGTTCGCTTTCTAACTTTTCGAACTCGTGGGGTTTCATCTTGGCGATTTGCGAAGCTTTCCAGATACGTTTATTCCCATCGTTTTCAGACGTTATGTCCCTTGCTCTAGGAGCCGACACTGCTGCTGCAGGATCGTTCGTACTGGTCTTCTTCTTTTTTGTAGTAATTCCTGCATCTACTTTGTACAGATCAATTACTCGCGCAGCCCATTTAACATCCGTATTATTTTTGTAAATTCCATCAGAGATGTTTTTTGGTTGCTCTTCAAGCCACGCTAAGAACTTGTCACTTTTTCTAAGATCATCAAAGTCTGAGTGCATGTTCTTTAATTCACGATACGCATTTTGAACCTCAAGATTCTTTTCCTTTTCACGAAGGGATTCAATCTCCTTTTGTAACTCGGTAGTTCTTTCACTAGCTTGCATTGCTGCAACAGTTTCTACAACTCCGTATACGTCGGGATATTGTTCCTTAAATTGGTCCAACTCTTCGGCAGTTTTTGGTAAACGAACGTTGTTTTCTTGTAGTTTTTGAGTCGCTCGTTCCTCTAATTCTGCTTCTTTTTTCTGAAACTCTTTTAGTTTGTCATCGTAATGACGTTTTAGATCATCATACCGTTTTTTGTAATCGTGATCTGGAGCAGCTTCAGTTTTTGTCGTAGCAAAGCTTTCGTTGGTCTCTTGTTCGTCTGTTGAACTAGCTTCAGTTGTCTCTACATCTTGAGGGGTATCGTCATCGTCATCGTAAACGTCTTTTCGATAGTTGCCTCTGTAAAGGCTGTCACTGTTAATAGTTCCAAAGGAATCATTAGGTTTATTTGCGCGATGACCGCGAACTTTTTTTTGGGTTGCCATTTTATTTACCTCATATTACGGGGCCACATGGCTGTGGGTAGCCGCTTCGGTTGTGTCAGGGCCGCTAGGCGGGTAGCTGACGAATTACTATAGACCCGACATAACTTTCTGTGCGTACGTCTGACCTTCTCCGTACGAGGATAAGGCAGATTCAAGAGAGTCGTGATCTTGTAATTTTTGACGAAGAACAAGATTAGACACGTTGTCGTAATGCTGTTCGTGCATCTCAACAGGTACAACTCCTACGCCGTAGCTATTAAGTTTGTTCTTCAATTCTTTTGATGTGGCTTGTTTTTTTCCGTCACGGTATATACTACCGTACTTTTCCACATTAACTTTGTCGTCGCCCTGTTGAATAAGGGTATCAATGTACTCTTTTTCGTCAGGCTTTAAAAACTTGTAATCAGGACTGCGTTCTTTAAAGTCCTTTAGGGTTGATGCTGTTATCTGCATTGGCCCGAAAGCGGAGGATGCCGCGCCTTTTCTACGAACGCCAGTAAATATGTAAGGGTTATCTTCGTAGCCTTTTATTTCTACGTCTTGGATTGCGTTTTTAATATCACCAAAACGATAATCAAAAAACGTATCATCTAGTAAAGTAGGTAAGGGTGTATCGGGAATACCTTGCTGATAGATAAATCCTTGCTCATTTCTTGGAATATCTCCTAGTGATACGTCAATGTTTTGCCGAACACCCGGTAATAATCCGCCTGTTGTTACAAGATCTCCCATTGCAAAACCTTGTTCGTTTCCATCTTTAGCTTCGGCTTGACGACGAGCAACTTCGTCTTTTCCACGATTGTTGATTTTGCGAAGTCTATCGTATCCAATAACACCTGCTAATTCAGGAGGGACAACTACTTCACCACTAGAAATAAGAATGTCAACTTCTTCTTCTGTTAGTATTTTAGGGCTGATAGAAGTTTTGTCAACCGTTTTTCCAAGATCAAGGTAAGCTTCCATCAACATTTTTTTAATATCTTGACTTCCTGCAACCTCTACAGCCGGAGCATTGATAATAAAAGATCCTTCTGGAACACTAATAGGTTTGTCGTCGGCTACTGTTTTTTCAGGGCTAAAGTTTTCTGGTTCGCCATCGATAAATCCAGCGGGAGCAGATAGTCCGGATTGCTGTTGGGCTACGGCCTGTTCCGCTTGTGGCAGACCTCCTGCAGCAAAACCTCCTGTTGGACCAAAAGACTGCCCTTTACCGCCGCCTTCTTTTCCTATTCCGCTGCCCTGCCCCTGACCATCAAAGCCGCTTGATCTTCCGGCTTCACTCATTGTTTTACCAAATGATTTCGTAGCAGTACCGTATTCTTCAGGACTGGCTGCGGTTCTTTCAACACCAACCCGTGCTTCTGTGTACCGTCCTCCAAATTTAGTCGGGTCTCCCTGTTGCTCTGCGTAGTTATTAACAAAATTGTTTATGTCTTGATATCTGTATCCTTGATCTTCAAGAGCCTTGATGTTTCCAGACAGCTTACCGTCTACAAGAGCTACAGTCATTCCGTTTAAAGTAAAAACACCGTTACCTTTTTCTCCCATCGCAGCATTTAATGCAGCAGTTTCTATTTTGTTTTGCATCATTCCTGCTCCCAAACCCATAAACGGAGAAAGCATTCCCGCTCCAAGAAGACCTACGTTAGGTGCAGTAGCTCTAACTTGTCCTGTAGCTTTGTTGTAAGTTGGAGTCATACCAAAGACTTTTGAACCAAATAGCTCTGGGTATGTAGAGGGTTTCGTTATTGAAGCACTGCTATACCCTTGTGCTTCCTGTAGCTGATCAAGAGTTGCAGGAACAACAGGGCCTATTGTAAGCCCCCCATCTTGACTTGTAAATGTTTGTGATCCGGGAAATGTTTCAGTTTCCGATGATATAATAGTTCCGGGAGATGTGATGTCTCTACCATCGCCAGCATTGGTAGATTCTACTGTCATTGCTGGAGGAGGAGGAGGCAAGGGAAAGGAGGTTTGAACAAATTGTTTTGGTCGAGGGGCCATCGGTACAAAAGGTGCAGCGTATCCCAGTACTGAACCAAAGTTAGTTCCGGCATAATAACCAGCAGCTTTTCCTGCTGTTCCGTACATCATATTGTACAAGTAGTTACTCATTGTTTTCCCTTGTGGACATTGTCGCGTTAAAGTCGTCTTTTAAACCTTTAAGATTCTCCAGTGAAGTTATCTTCCCCTGCAACCGGAACACTTCCAGTTCCGATTGTGCCGCCACCAACCCCCGAAGCGTCATTTGGATCTGCTCCCGAAGGTACTCCTCCAGACTGTCCCATGCCTCCTTGTTGGTCACCAGTGGGCTGACCTTGCTGGCTTGCTTCCTGTTGAGCATTCGCTAATCCTTTCAACATTTCTGCAAAAATTTGTGCTTCGTTAATGTCGTTGACCAAACTGTCCGGATCAATGTCCTGTGCTATTGCAAGTTCACGCATTAGGTTTGGTATCTTGATAAACGGGGCTAACATGGGGTTGCTGACTGTTTGCAACAGGGTGGTAAGTCGCTGGGTACGTACCTCTTTTTGCATTACTGCTGCAACGCCACGAGGTTTGATCTCCAGATCGCCTTCTATTTCAGGTGCGTCTTTGTTAAACTGCATGTTCCATTGAAATAAGGATTCACCAAGAGGCTTTAAAAGGTGATCATCAATGTTTTTAATAACGGTTTTAAGAGACAAGCTTGCTCCACCAAGAAGCATTGATAGACCTGATGCAGTACGTCCCGTTCCGCTAACACCTGTTTGCCCGTGCATAATTGATGGCAGCCCTGTTTCTTCGTCTGCCAGTTGACGACTGATCTGATACATTTGGATGTTTTCAGGGGCTGTATTAGGAAACTTGAGACCGTTGATTGCTGTGCCTGTGACTCCTGACTGGCGTCTAAAGATCTTACCCGGAAAGATATCCATATTTTGACCGGGTACAAGACTAGCTTCGTCAACATCAAACACTAAATTACCTGCAAGAGCAAGGTTGTCAATTGCCATCCGAACGTGACCATTCATTAGCATCTGTGCATCTTCCATATTCTCTGCTACACCAACGCCCCATATTTGATAGGGGTTGATTTCGTAGGGAAACACTTGATAAGGAATACGATACGGTGTAAATGGATTTATGACACATCTAAGAACCTCTGTGCCACAGACCCATACGTTTACCTGAACCTGATCAAGTTCGTTAATATCATCGGCAATGTCCATGCCAACTTCTTTAGCAAACTTTGCATCAAGAACACCCCAATACTCAAGCACCTCAAATCGGTTATCTTGATAGTAGGCTTCTGTTTCGTCTTCGCGAATAGTGTCTTCGTAGTACTTATCTTCGTAGTTTGACCCTTTGGGAATTACATTTTCAATTGCTTCTTTGTAAAAGTACGGATGACTAAGAAGATTACGAAGCTGCTGACGGTTCATACGATGACGTTCAATAACGTACTCGCAGTCTTCTATACACGTTGCAGATGGATCAGGGTGAAAATCCCACAGTGAAACATGTTCTATACGCGGCACTGTTTTTTCGTACGGGGCGTATTGTCTTCCCTGTTCTGTGGTTTCCCACTTATGAATTCGCTTATAATAATTAAACGGTCCTTTAACTACTCCTGAACCAAGCAAAGCAGATTCAAAAATAGCATTTCGCAAAACGTTAACCGCGCTACTGTCAAGTAGTTGATCGTGAATCTGCTTTTCCATATTTCTTGCAGCAGTTTGAGCAGGATTAATCTGCGGCTCTCCCATAAGAGAAGGGCCTTCTGCAAGTGGCATACCTTGATATCGCTGCTTTAGACCCCCAAGAAAGTCAAGAGGAGTAGCTTCTGTTGCACCCGGTGGTAGTTGTCTACCATCTCCAGAAAAACCGTACATGTCCATCTCGCTTTGATTTACGAGATCATCAGCAGGGGTACGAAGATGTGCAAACTCGGCTATGCCTTCTGGAACAGGAGTAGATTCAACAACAAGAGGAAACTTTTTGTTAGAAAACAAAATGTCTACAATTTGCCCGTATGCAGCAAGTACTTTAGTTTTGGTAATTTTAATAAATACTTTTGATCGCTCAGATTCACGGTACTGGGTTGTAGAATCATAGATGCCACGAAAGTTTTTGTACGCCTTTAACCAACGCTGTTCATATGCGTAGCGTCCGTTTTCAGCATCATCAAACTTCTTTTTAATGTACTCAGCTAAAGCTGGCATACTTTCGCTGGGTTCGTAAACCACAACAGGAGTATCATCTGCTGGTTCTAAAAAATTATCAGACATCGTATGCTTTCACAGTTTAAAAATTAATAGTCGCGTTCTTCAGCCATTTTCATGACAGACGGATCTACAGCTTGTTTTGTCATCTTTTTTGGCATGTCTTCTGTTAAAGCGGCAGTCTTAGCGCGAGTATCAAACTCAAGACCTTCGCGATACAGCTTTGACTCACCCATGTTTGCATCAACAGTTGTTTTATCAGCATTCATAATGTAAGCTGCGCCGTAATTATAATTATTATTTGGCATTGTATTGCTCCCTAAAATAGGTTGTTAGTTAAAACTAAATCCCCCGCCTGTGCCTAACAATCCTTGCACTTGTTGTTGGATTGTTTGACCTTTGGGGTAATCCGGTTGTGGGCTTTCCATCATTTCCTGCATTTGGCTGCCCAACGCTCCAAATGCTTGTTCTCCTAGCTCTTGATCACTAGGAGAAATTGGTAGAAAAGTTTCTGCTGCGCCTCTGAATAAAGCTTCTTCCATAGAAGCTCCTTCGGCACGTGCTGCCTGTGCTTCCATCACGCCACCAACAATTGGAAGTTGTTTAAAAGCAGCAGCTCCTGCAGTGGCTAAACCAATACCAAGTTTGGTTGGTTTGCCAATATCGATAAACTGTTGAAGTAAGGATTTACCACTTTCAACCTTAATGTCTCTTTTAGCGACTCGCTGCGCTTCGGTCTTTGCTGCTTTAACTGCAGCTTCTTGTTGTGCGCGAAAAATATCGATCTCTGCTTGAACGGCAATACCTTGTTTTACAACTTCGGGATCAATATTGGCAAGTTGAGCGTACTTTTCGGCTTCATCTACCGTACCCGCTGCTATAAGTTTTTTAAACTCTTGATCTCCTAATGCTGCCCGTTGTTCTTCGGACATGGCACTGTAGATGTTGAATCCTGCCATTCCCTGTCCAGCAAAACCTGTCGAAGCAAATTGGGTTGGATCCGAAAGAAGAAGAGGAATGTCTTTTGTAGGGCGGGATCCTGCGTAGTTTGTCGCAAGAACAGATGTATCTTTGTGACCCATCGCACCCTGTACAATTTCAGCAGGAACGTTGTATTCGTCAAGAAGGTACTTTGGTACGATAGAGCGAATAACAGATTTTGTCGTAACAGGTTTTTGTTCGAGTGTTACAGAACCGTCCGGTCCAATAACTTTTACATCCGCTAGGGGAAGCACGTCACTGAAGGGTTCAAGATTTGGAGAAATATACTTGTTAAATGCAGAATCAAGTTCAGACTCCGTCACATTAAACACCATGTCTGTTGTTGACGTGTTGTAACTGTTAATAATTGCCCGTCCTTCGGGGCTGTCAACGGAAAAGGTCAGTTCGGGGCGAAACTTTTTATCCTTTGTTCCTTTTGGAGGTTTCTTGCCTTTGATCGTGACTTCCGTGTCGGTGATCTTGACTTCACTTTTTTTGAGGTTTACAAGTTGAGCAGGACGAGTTGCTGTTGACTTGTGATACAGCATCAAGTCAGCAACGGGTTGACCAAACTCGTCAGCAATCTTGGGAAGATTGGTGCTGTAAATAGTGTCAAGGTCGGCTTTGGAAAGCAAACCCTGCATAGGACGCTCTTGAGCAAGACCTGTACGCTGTGTGCCACCTAGCCCAAACTTTTTAGCCAGACCTTCGCCACCTGCAAGAAGAGGGTATCGTAATTGTTCTAAGCCATCTTCGGCGGGTTCAAGAATTGTCCGAAGATTATACTTTGTCATTACAGGGTCAAGAGCCGTCTCAAGAGCCTGAAGGTTGCTAAAGCGGTTTGACTTGTCAGGGCTAAGTTCTCGATTGAACAATCCCAAGTTTGCTGTGTCCTTGAGATCTGAATAGGGCATGTTTATATCCAAGCCCATATTCTTAAAGCCGGATCGAAGTGCCTTAATTCGGCTACGTGCGCTTTCTGTTGGGTTGCCGTACATTAAAGCATACGAGATTGCTTCTTCTACGGTGAGAGTACCCGCTTGTGCCTTTTTACCAAATTCTATTGCATCGATAGCCATTAGTAACCAAACGTTTCATCTTGGACTTGGTACACGTGGTTTTTGATTGCACCAAGTTGTTTGTGGATAGATGCGTACCCAGTGGTACGTGTCATTAACATGTAGCGAAGAGCATCATATGCGTGATCTTCAGACTTTGTATCAACATCTTCGCTGTTGCTTTTAGATAGCGGAATACCTGCCATTTGTTTAATAATATTTTGGCATTTAGAAAAAATTCGTAAACGAGGCTCGTTTGTATACGGATCGTTTGCAAGGCGACGGTGTATTTCCATCTTACCTTGTAGTCTGTTACGATCAGAGGGTGTCCATCGTACACCTGACCTCATCATTGTTTCTGCAATTGACGGACCAAACCCTGTCTTGTTCCAACACGAGGAATCAAGTACAGTGTAGTGGGGTAAAGGGTCGAGCTGCTCCACTTCCATTATTTTATCAGCAAGTTGTTCCGCTGTCAAGTGCTTTACGTACAGCTCACGATATATCCAAATATTGTTGTCCCAATCAATAGCACCCCATAGCACACAGGAGGGACTGGCATATCCGTAGTCTGCTGCTCGTATGCGAGGCCAGTTTGTTGGAAGCTCAAATGGTTCAACAACATGCTTACTGCGTGAAAATTCTGGGAAGGCTGCTCCCTCTGCCACATCCCAATCCCCGTCAAGAAGCCTCTTTCGTTCAACTTCTGGGAGCGACCTTAACATGGCCTCGTATTGACCGTCTGCCATAAGGAAGGGATTGTCGGTTAACCGTGCGGGAACAAATTTGCGAAAGAACAACGGTTGACCTGCTTTTTCGTGACCATTAGGCCACACAAAAGGTTTTTCAGTATCTATATCGAATGCGGGGAACTTTTTGTTGGGTTCGATATCGTCAATGTAGGTCTTTTTTACCCACCACCCTCCGACACCGCCGGGGTTGGCTGTGCAACGCATGTACAGGTGTTTCTGTAGCTCTGGGTCTGTTGCACGAAGTCTTGATCGCAAATAATCCCACACGTAGGGCGTGGGGTATTGGGTTATTTCGTCGATACCAATCCAGTTGAAGGCTTGACCTTGAAAACGGGTAACGTCTTTGTCTTTGTCAAGGTAGGTAAACCAAATTGTTGCGCCTGATGGGAAGTGCCACGTAGATTTTGATTCACGAAACTTTGCACCGGGAAAAGCTTTCGGGTATAACTGCCTAGATTTGTCAATTAGTTCGGTAAGCTCATCCAAAGTACGCCTAAGAAGAAGCCCACGATGATTGGGGTTATGACAATAACGTAGGGGATCAGCAAGTAAAGCAAACGATTTACCGCCCCCTGCGGCTCCTCCGTATAAAACGTCTCGTTCGCTTGCACTAAGGAAATCTTCTTGGGGACCGGGGTTGGGTTTGAATACGACATCACTTTCGCCAACGAGATCTTGGACAACAGGCGGAAGAACATCGAGGTCTTGTTGGTCGATGACGCGAGTTTTTGTTCCGTTGAGGGCATTTTCTACTCGTTTGGCTGATTGTTCGATTTTTCTAGCGTAGTGTCTTTTGTCTTCTGCTAATTTAGTTGTTTTAACAGCTCGTTTCTTTGCAAGACGTACCCGTTTTTGAGTTTCACGCCTTGCTCTCTCCGCACGAGATATGTTGTACGAGGCTTTGGGGGCGTTGGGATCTTTTTTTGGTCTGCCGCGACGCTTTGGCTGGGTATCGTCAGCCATCAATAATTACTCCGCTGTCAGTGTCGTTGCTATCTTTGGGTGGCAACAGGACAACACCGTGTACTGCTTGAACGTTGTGATTGATTGTTTCTTGCTTTGCGAGGCCAACCCTGTTTAAAAGCGATTCTGCGGCTCTGAAGCGCAGTTCGTCTCCTCTTTCGGGTAGAGGGTTATCAATTGTGTTAACAAGGCGTGTAGCGGCTCTGAGAGCGTTTGTAGCAAGAAGGGACTTTGTGCGTTCAACAATCTCATCAGACAGCGTATCTTTAAGCCACGCGACTGATCCTCGCGAGTATCCGGCATCTAGAGCAGCAGCAGTTACATTTCCCCCGTTTTCAAATAGAATTGAAAGGAATTGTTGCTGTTGATCTGTTAGTTGGCGGGTCTTTTTTTGCTGGGGTAACAGATTCATGGTTATATCAGGGGCTGTTTTTCACATTTGTAGCTCTGTACTTGCCACAAAGGGGTTGTTACACTAACAATAATACCTATTTCATTGGCACGTTGTACACACTCTTCGACTGTCGAGTACAAATTAACTGTGTCTTCTCCAACAATACAGTTGTCAGGTGTAACAAGCGAACAAACCAGCACGTATACTTTCAACATTGGTTGCTCCGAGTGGTAAAGTTGCAGATTTTAGCCGTGTCAACCCTTTTTTGTTAAGTTATATGTGGGAATGTGCGGTTGTGTGCTAATAAGTTTTGCAACTTTGTATCCTTATTGTATGTTTTTAGACAGGTTTTGTCAACCCCTGTTCGGTATCAACGGTATTTTTTGTAAAAAAATAATTTTTAGGTGGGGTGTTTTGCTATTTTGTTGTTGACAAACGGGTACCCCGCCTATACAATAGAGCATACCCTGCCGGGATATATACCCTATTTCCCCTTTTCCCTACATAACCTGTTGCAAACAAGGATACCCCCCGATTACCCGTCGGGGGTATTTTTATGTGCCGTTGCTACATAACCCGTTGCAAACATTGTTGCACAACTAACCCAAAATTCAACAATTGATGTCGGTATTGCATACAAGTACCCAGTACCCCCCGGTGGCCTTAGCCACCCCGTATAGGGGAAATCTTTTCGGTGATGCCAAGGCTGACATCACCCAGCCCCCCTGCATGTTTGCATTGTTTGCAACGCCGCTATATTGCCCCGCATTGTCCCATTGGTTTAATTCCGCCTGACAAAAACCTAGTATTAACCGTGCAAGTATCCCCCCAATGGTGCTGTTAGTGTTTCATTAATGTTAGCAATATACGAATATCCCCCCGTCATATTATCCCGCAATAACAACACCCAAGCCCATATTCATAACCACATATAAAAAAACCCCCCAGAGTCTAAACAATGGGGGGCAAGTGGGAGGAGTTAGAGGGAGTTGGATTATTTAACTTTGATAATCTCGTCTGCAAGGGTTGTGACTTTGTTGTTATCAACCCAAGTATCAATTCCAGACTGCCTTGCAATAGTCTCAAGGGTTTCAATCTGCAAGCGCAATCCATAGATTAGACGCCCGATAGCTTCAATTTCGCTCTTGGGAATTACAACAATATTACGGGCATCATCCATATCAGTGGCTGTAACTTTACGATTAATCATCTTTCTTTACCTTTCGTTAGATTGTGGGAGCGACACCGCGCCGCCCCCGTTGGATAATTATTAGCCGATTATCCGG
>Ga0181401_1000983_pt1 | contig 11463 bp, 9 predicted proteins | sample 24SPOviralmetaG_FD_130130 | JGI IMG/M metagenome (GOLD analysis project Ga0181401, IMG submission 130130) | Marine viral communities from the oligotrophic San Pedro Time Series (SPOT) site, San Pedro Channel, CA, USA - 24 SPOT_SRF_2011-07-20 | ecosystem: Environmental > Aquatic > Marine > Strait...
TACCTGATGCCTGAGTCAAAAGACAGCATGAGTCTTGAACAATGGATGGCAGATTTTACTATAGACAACAACGGAACGTTGGATGATCTTTGGTTTAATATTAGACAGCTAATGAGTTATATACATACTTAACCCCTAAAAACCGCCTTTTTTACCGGTGATCTGCTAAATACTTGTAAGTGAAACACTTTACAGGAGAAAATTAAAATGGCATTAACTTCACCAGGTGTAGAGGTCAGCGTTATTGATGAGAGTTTTTACACTCCAGCAGAACCAGGCACAGTACCTATAATATTTGTCGCAACAGGCGAAAATAAACTAAACGGCGCAGGAACTGGTATTGCACCAGGAACTCAAAAAGCCAATGCAGGTAAACCATACCTACTAACATCGCAGCGAGATCTAGTAGATACATTTGGTGATCCTACATTTTATACAGATGCTAACAACAATCCTATTCATGGCGGAGAGCAAAATGAATACGGACTTCAAGCAGCATATTCATACCTAGGCGTAAGCAATAGAGCATATGTAGTAAGAGCAGATGTTGACCTTACAGCGATATCAGCTAGTTCAACGCCAACTACTGCAAATCCTGCAGATGGTACTTATTGGTTAGATACTCAAGTAACAAAGTTTGGTATCTTTGAATGGAACGGTAGTGCGCAGTCAGCGACTAATAAAGTTGGTCAAACATTTACTAACAAAACACCAACTGTTATTACCGATGCAACACAAACATCAGGTTCATCTCCTTATGCTCCAAAACAATCAGTTGGCGCTATTGGCGATTACGCAGTTGTAGCTGTTTCAACTATTATACGTACATGGTATAAAAACACAACAGGTGCATGGGTAGAAGTAGGCAGTGCAAACTGGAAAGGCAGTTGGCCTTCAGTAACAGGTACAGCAGGTACACCGACATTTACAGCAAGTAATACTATTACTATTGGATCTGCAGAAGGTCTTAGTGTAACAGTTGTACTATCTGGAACTAGTCTTGCTTCAACAGTAAGTGATATTAATACAGCATTAGGTGCTGTTGGAATCACTGCAGAAGCAATAGATAACAGATTAGCATTTAAAAATACTGGTGCAACACATTCTAACATCGTTCTTGGTAACGGTAAAGGAACACCACTAACTGATGCAGGTATTGTTGCTGGAACATATTATCCACCAGCACATCAAGCAACTGCTCACACAAGTGTTCCAGAATGGAAAACAGCAGATTCAGCATCACGTCCAACAGGAAGTGTATGGGTTAAAACAACTACACCAAACAGTGGTGCAGATTGGAAAACAAAAGTATGGAATGGTTCAACTGAACTATGGGATGCAGTAAGCACACCGATTTATACTTCAAACTCAGCAGCATTAGCTGGCTTAGATAAAACAGGTGGCGGCGCAAACTTAACAACGCTTAATGTTTATGCAATGGCAAATGTTACAGAAAATGCAACAAACCTAGCTAACTTTACTCTTTTCAAACGTAATGCTAATGGCGCAACAACTATTACTAGTGGTGTAGTCGACAGTAATACATTTACAAGTGGTACTAATGATTTTACTATTAGTGAAACAGTAAAAGGAAGCGCAACATTAAGTACACCAGTAACTATTTCATTTAGTGCAACAGGTGCTACAACTGATGCAGAGTTAATGGCAGCAGCTATTAATACAGCAGGATTAACTAATGTTACTGCTAGTGTTGATTCAACTAATAGAGTTGTAGTATCACATGCTATTGGTGGCGACATTAGATTTGTAGATGGTGCAAACACACCATTAGCTGACGCATTTACTGCTTGGAACTACTCAACAAAATCAGGAACTGTAAACTTTTATGATAGTCCAAACGGGTTGTCAGGTGCATATATTGCAACACTTTGGAAAGAACTAACTTATACAGCAAGTAATGATGCTCCAACTGCTCTTGCAGCTGACGGCGCATTATGGTATAGTAGTGTTGTTGATGAAGTTGACATTATGGTACACGATGGCGATAAGTGGGTTGGATATTTGAATACTGATTCACCGTATTACGATGTTACACCTGGAAATGCTCCAGACGCAAGCGGTCCAATCGTTGCTGCATCTGAACCAGTTGATGGCGACCGTGCAGATGGTGGCAATCTTGTAACTGGCGATATTTGGGTTAGTACAGCAGATTTAGAAAACTTCCCAAGAATCTATCGTTGGAATAATACACTAAACAGTTGGGTTGAACTTGATACAACAGATCAAACAACTGAAAACGGTGTACTATTTGCAGATGCACGTTACAACACAGCAGGTGCAAACAGCAGTACTGAAGGCGATATTGTTGACATGATTACTAGTAACTATGTCGATGTAGATTGTCCAGATCCAGCACTATATCCAAAAGGTATGTTGCTATGGAACCTACGTAGAAGCGGATTCAACGTTAAACGCTTTGAGCGTAACTATGTCGACTTAGCAGCAGACAACGAACGCTTTGGCGACGAATCAATGTCAGCATATTATCCACACCGTTGGGTTACAGAATCAGCTAACGAAGCAGATGGATCTGGTAGCTTTGGTCGTAAAGCACAGCGTAAAGTTGTAGTACAAAAACTACAAGCAATGCTAAACGAAAATCAAGATATTCGTGACAATGAATCACGTATCTTTAACTTGATGTCAACACCAGGTTATCCAGAGCTAATCGGAGAAATGATTACACTAAACTATGACAGAGGCCTAACAGCATTTGTTATTGGTGATTCACCTTTCCGTTTAACACCGGATGCAACTTCACTTAACGAATGGGCAACCAACGTTAATACAGTTGTTGAAGATAATGACAACGGACTTGTAAGTAGAGATGAATACTTAGGTGTTTATTATCCAAGTGGTTTCACAAGCGATAATGCAGGTAACAATGTTGTTGTTCCAGCATCGCATATGGTACTACGTACATTTGCACTTAATGACCAAGTTGCTTATCCATGGTTTGCACCAGCAGGTACAAGACGTGGCGGAGTTACAAACGCAACTTCAACAGGTTACATTAGTAACGAAGGCGAATTTGTTGCATCAGCACTAAACGAAGGACAGCGAGATACATTGTATCAAAACAACGTTAACCCTATTACATTCTTAACAGGTGCAGGGCTAGTTGTATTTGGACAAAAAACTCGTGCAAGAAATGCAAGTGCTCTTGATAGAGTTAACGTTGCAAGACTTGTAGTGTACTTACGTAGTCAGTTGAATCAGTTGACAAAACCATATCTATTTGAACCAAATGATAAAATCACACGTGATGAAATCAAAGCACAAGTAGAAAGTTTAATGGTTGAACTAGTGGGACTAAGAGCTCTATATGACTTCTTAGTTGTGTGCGACGAATCAAACAACACACCAGCGAGAATTGATCGAAATGAACTATATGTAGATATTGCTATTGAACCAGTCAAAGCAGTAGAGTTTATATACATACCATTGCGTATCAAAAATACAGGAGAAATCGCAGGATTATAAATCATTAAAGTAGGGGGAAAATAAAATCCCCCTACAAATGATAAATACATGTGATAAGGAGAAACATAGATGGCAATCTCAACTCTATTAAATTTAACAGTACCGTTAGCAAACGATACTAGTGCAAGCAGTCAGGGTCTGCTAATGCCTAAACTACAATACCGTTTCCGAGTAACATTGGAAAACTTTGGTATTACAGGCAACACAACTGAATTAACAAAACAGGTTATTGATGCAACCCGTCCAAATATATCATTCCAACAAATACCGATTGATGTTTACAACAGTAAAATTTATATGGCAGGCAAGCACGAATGGCAAGCAGTTACAATGAACTTACGTGACGATGTTAACGGAAACGTACAACGTTCAGTAGGCGAGCAACTACAGAAACAGTTTGATTTCTTTGAACAGTCTAGTGCTGCTACAGGACAAGACTATAAGTTTACACAACGTATTGAAGTACTAGACGGCGGCAACGGCGCTAATACTCCAGCTGTACTTGAAACTTGGGAACTATATGGTTGCTATTTAACAAGTGTTGACTACGGATCAATGAGTTACTCAGCAAACGATGCAATGACAGTAGCTCTTAATATTCAATATGACAATGCTGTACAACTTAACGTAGGTGTTGGAACGCCTAATAACTTCCAAGATCGAAATACTGAAACAGGCACAGGTGCCACAGGCGCTGCCGCTCTTTAATACTAACTAAGAGATTGCTTGACTTCTAAGGAGCCCAATGGGCTCCTTATTTGTTATGTGCGCTGTTTAAATATAAGATAAATACTTTATGCCGTTAAATAGAAACTTTGATAACTTTACTAATTTTGATACCAACAAAGGTATAATGGGTGACTTTACTCACGCCTCAAACTTGTATCGTCGCAATAACTTTAGACTTGCGCCTAAAGTCAAATTCTTATATCATGTTGTAATAGATGTAAATCCAATAGCGTTACAATCATTAGGAAACAATGTTAGTAACTTATTAAACAAACGAGAGTTTAATATATTAGCATCATCTGCTGATTTACCAAACTACGATATTAATACCGAAACAATAAATCAATATAATAGAAAAAAAGTAGTTCAAACAAGAATAAACTATAATCCTGTTAATATTGAGTTTCATGATGATGCTGCTGGGCTAACAACATTATTGTGGGAAGCCTATTATAGATATTATTATGAAGACGGCAACTATGCTGATCAAGGAACTCGTCCACGTGCATATCAAACTGGCTTATACGATAGTGAGCCACAGAATACTTATAGACACGGTTTTAACAGATCCGGCAAAACATATCCATTTTTTAATAGTATAACTATACACCAACTACATCATCAAAATACTGATAGTCATTTTACTAGTTTTACACTTGTTAATCCTCTTATATCTGGCTGGGAACATGATAGAGTAGATCAATCAGATGCTTCTGGTATAATGAAAAATACTATGCGTGTTGATTATGAAACAGTATTATACGATAGAGGTTATACCGGAGATGATAATCCAGCAGGATTTGCAGATAACGCACACTATGATAAATCGCCAAGTCCGTATATTAGTACAGGATCGGGTAGTGATACAACAGGAATTGAGAATGGTTGGACTAAGGTATTTGCTGATATATTTTTAGACATATTAGGAATAACTGAGTTTAATACCGAACAGCAACGTAACCTAAGATCTCCATTTGTAACTAATCCAGTTACAACAGATAACAGAGTTCCATTTAATAGTAATACATTCTTTCCACAAAGTTCAACTCAGACAGCTATAACTACAGCCTTTTTTGATGCAGCATTTGAATCAACAATATCTCAAAGAGAGTTACAAAATAGTACTATTAAGCAAAGAGACTTGGCCAGGAATGCTCTTCGAAACTATGCAATAGCACAAGGATCATCAAACTCATTTAATGATAACGGCCAGCTGTTTGATAATTTAAATGCAACCCAACAACTACAACTACAACAGGCAGTTGTTGATAACTATAGAGTAGACCCAACACTACAAGGTGCAGCATTTACTAGCACTCTTGAGAATATTATAGGTGGCTAAATGAGTAGTATAACTGATAAAAGTATTAATAAATCATCTGATAGTGCAGCAGAGGTAAAATCATTCTTTGATAGATATTTTTCAAAATCGATATCGATTACAAGCAATGAAGTTGATAGTGTATTAGGATTTTTTAAAAAAAGAAAGTTTGAAGATAATGCAGCTATTGCTGTAACTACAGTATTATTGCAACAAGCTAAATCTGAAAATAAAAATATATTTGAGTTATTAGATAGTTTAAAAGGTTTAGATGAGGTAAAACTTAGTCAGCTGGTAGCTGCTATTTTGAATAATAACAGAAGCAAAGTAAGTGCTCTTGGTTACACAACAGATTATCAGATTGTAACATACGAAAATAGAAACGTTGTATTGTAATGTCGAGGTTTGCACAAGGCAAGTATACATTAAAAAACCCTGAAAAATATGTAGGCGGCAGAACTCCTACTTATAGAAGTAGTTGGGAATTTGCTTTTATGCGTATGTGCGATACAAACGAAAATATAACAAAATGGGCTAGTGAAGCAGTTCGTATTCCTTATAGAAATCCACTAAGTGGAAAACACACTATATATGTTCCTGATTTCTTTATAGTATACAATGATCGTACAGGTAAACAACACGTTGAACTAATAGAAGTCAAGCCAGCAAATCATACATTTAAAGAACAACTAGGCAACAGCAAAGTAAACAAGTTACACTATGTTGTTAATCAAGCAAAATGGGCAGCAGCTAGAGGTTACTGTAAACAAAAAGGAATGCTATTTAGAGTTGTTAACGAAGGAGATATTTTCCATCAAGGCAAACGTAGATAAATAATAGTAGCATATTATAGGTGTTATTATGACAAAGAAACTTGAAGAAATGTTGAATCTTCCAGATAACGAAGATATTAAACAAGAAGTACAACAACAGGCAGTTGTTGCACAAGAAGAAACTTTTAGAGATATTGCAGAGTTTGACAAGATTGCAAGTGCATTGCCAGCTGTTAAAGGACTTGGCCAAAAAGCAGACGACGAACTCGAAGACATTGCATCACGTGCATTGGAAGCATATGACGATTTAATGGATTTAGGAATGAATGTTGAATCACGTTACGCAAGCAGAGTATTTGAAGTTGCTGGCGGAATGCTTAAAACATCATTAGATGCTAAGGTTGCTAAAATGGATAAGAAACTAAAAATGATTGACTTGCAACTTAAAAAAGAAAAAATGGACAAAGATAGTAACCCTGGCGATGGCGGCGTAGTTAACGGGGAAGGATATGTTGTCTCAGATCGTAATAGCCTTTTAGAGAAGTTAAAAGGCATGAACAATGATAAATAGTAACATAACGTAGGATACAATAATGAAAAACTTTGCTGATTATTTGACTGAAAGTAAAAAAACATACGAGTTCAAGATTGGTGTAGCTGGTGAGCTGCCTGAAAACTTTGAAGATATGCTTGAAACCAGTTTACAAAAATACGGATGCTCGCAAATTGCAGCTGGTAAAAAAACACCAATACAAGAACGTCCACTAGACTTTCCACAGTTAGAAAACTGCGAAGCTACATACTTTGAAATAAGTTGTACATATCCAACAACAGTGCAAGTACTTCAAGAGTACATCGGACAGTGTTGCGGAGTCAAACAAAGTCATATTATTGTACGTAATCCAAATGAGCCACAAGAGCTGTATCAAGAAGAAGTGTCTTCTGATGTATATGTTGCAAAGCTAACAGTTGAAGAACTCGAAGGCGAAAGCGCACAGGATATGGCAGGCGAAAATAGAGTAATGGACCTGCTGAAAGAATTAGAGACAGCTCGTAAAGAACAGTCAGGAGACTAATATGAAAAAAGTAAACGAAGCTAATATGAACATTAGTGTAAATGGCGAAAGCGCATCGGAAGTATCAGAACTACTGCGCATTATGCAACTAGCAGGTTCTGATGCAAAAGAAGTTGATATTGATGATATTAATCAAAAAATGTTACCGAGTCCAGAAGATGACGGCCCGTGTGATGTATGTGGAGGCGATCATGGTCCTTCAGATCTTATGGCAGGCTGCGGCGGCAAGTCGTCAAGTGAAACAATGGCAGACACTATCAGAATGATTTCAAAAGAAGAAGATGATTACGATGGTAACTTTGGTGATGCAACTACAGAACCAGATGACGAATATATGAGATCAAATGCAGGCGATGTAAGTGACATGATTCCAAGTGGTGACGACTTACACAAAGAAAAAGGATCACATCCAGCAACAGCAGGTGGCGACAATCCAATGAATACTAGAGAAAGTATTCATGCAATGCTTACAAAAGCACTTGCTGAAAAACAAGCATCAAAAGAGCCAAAGCCAGACTATATTGATCTTGACGGTGACGGCGATAAAAAAGAGCCAATGAGTCAAGCAGCCAAGGACAAAAAGTCTAAAGGTATTCAAGCAATGATCGATGCTGGTAATAAAAAAGCAGATGCAGAAGCAAATGAAGATCAAGAAGTTGCTGAATATGATGTTCCAAGTAACTTTGAAAACAAGCACAAAGACATCAACAATCTTGGACGCAAAATGATGGACATGAGTTCAAATATGTCAGGAACTGATGATACTAGTTTAATGATGGCAAATGCACTTTCAAGACTTGGTGAAGTATTAGCTGAGTTTGGTGGCAGCGGATTTGCTGCTAACAACATGAACGATGTCATTAAAAAATCATCTTTGAACAAAGAGATTGTTCAAATGCTAATGAAAAAAGCCAAAGAAGAAGATTAAGAACGTTCTACCGACTGAGCGAACGGACCCAAATAGCACCTACGGGTGCTATTTTTTTCTATAAATAATATTATGGCAGCATCATTAGACGGCGTCTTAATCAAAAAGGCGAATAGAAAAGAAACATTTACCGAAGAACAAATAGCAGACCTTTTGGCCTGCATGGATCCAGATACAGGATACTTGCATTTTTCTCGTAAGTTTGCTTATATACAACACCCAACTAAAGGCAAACTACTGTTTGATCCTTATGAATATCAGCTAGGGTTAATGGATAGTTATCATAGTTTTAGATTCAACATCAATATGATGCCTAGACAAACAGGCAAGACTACATGTGCTGCAATCTATCTAGCATGGTTTGCAATGTTTAATCCAGATCAAACTATTCTTATTGCTGCACACAAATACACAGGTGCGCAAGAGATTATGTCACGCATACGTTTTGTATATGAAACTTGTCCGGATCATATTAGAGCAGGTGTCACAAGTTACAACAAAGGCAGTATTGAGTTTGAAAATGGCAGTCGTATTGTAAGTCAAACAACAACAGGCAACACAGGACGTGGTATGAGTATTTCATTACTATACTGTGACGAGTTTGCATTTGTACAACCCAACATTGCGGAAGAGTTTTGGACTTCGATATCACCTACACTAGCAACAGGTGGTCGTGCTATTATTACTAGCACACCAAACAGTGATGAAGATACGTTTGCTACTATTTGGAAACAAGCAGAACAAAAGTTTGATGAATACGGCAACGAACAAGATGTAGGTATAAACGGATTTCATAGTTTTATTGCAGAGTGGCATGAACATCCAGACAGAGACGAAGAGTGGAAGAAAGAAGAAATAGGACGTATTGGCGAAGAAAAGTTTAGACGTGAATACGGCTGCGAGTTTTTGATCTTTGACGAAACACTTATCAACAGTATCAAACTAGCAACAATGTCAGGTGTTAGTCCTGTTATTAATATGGGTCAAGTACGATGGTATAAAAAACCTAACCCAAAAAGATCATATGTAGTAGCACTTGATCCTAGTATGGGCACTGGTGGAGATTATGCTGCAATACAAATCGTAGAACTTCCTGGATATGAACAAGTAGGAGAATGGCAACATAATCTTACAGCTATACCGGGGCAAGTTAGAGTACTTGCTGACGTATGCAAATATATCGAAACAGAAACAAAATCTACTAACAACATATACTGGAGTGTGGAAAACAATGGAATAGGTGAAGCATGTTTGCTTGTTATCAATGACTTTGGTGAAGAGAATATTCCAGGATTGTTTATAAGTGAGCCTATGAAAAAAGGACACGTAAGAAAGTTTCGTAAGGGATTTAATACAACACACAGCAGTAAAACTACAGCATGTGCTAGACTTAAAACAATGGTTGAGAGTAACAAACTTACTTTAAACAGCAAAGCATTGATTAGTGAACTAAAAGCATACATTGCATCAGGTAGTAGTTTTCAAGCAAAGCCCGGACACCATGATGATCTAGTTAGTAGTTTATTATTAACATTACGAATTATGAGTGTAATGAAAGACTGGGATCCAACAGTGTATGAAACATTTAATCAGATTGAAGCAGATGAGGATTATGAAATGCCAATGCCGATCTTTGTTAGTAGCAGTTATTGATAAATAGTATACAATGAGAAATTTAGATACAGTAGCAGAACAACTTTTTAATGAGATTAGAGGCCGTTATTCCAGCGTTACTACAGGTGATGCAGAAGGAAATTTAACAAGTGCTCCTAGTCTTGCAAGATTTTACGAATTTGATTTTAAAAGTCAAAACACTAACTTGGGTAAAGTAAGCGTTTCACTAGATGAAAAATCTGGCGTAACTATAATGTACAACAAAGACTTTACAGAAGAAGTTGGAGATGAAGAAACTAAAGACTGGTTTAACTTTTTAAAACAAATGCGAATGTTTTCAAAAAAACGTTTATTAAATTTTGAAGTTAGAGATATTAACAGAACTAACTTTACAAAAAGAGATTATGCAAGCATGGCAGTAAATCGCGGAGAAACACAAATGGCAGAGTCAAAAATGTATGGCACTCACAAAACTAGCTTTCAAAAGTTTGGAAGTGCTAAACTTTCAATAAAACACACAGGTAATATTATCGAAGGTGAAAGTAGAAATAAAAAGATAGGATCTCTTTTTATTGAAAACTCACAAGGTGAAAAATTTAAATATCCGTTTAAACATCTTAGTGGTGCAAGAGCAATGGCTATTCATGTTAGTGAAGGTGGTCATCCTTACGATGACTTTGGCAAACATATTACAAGCCTAAGTGAAGAACTTTCAAATCTCCGCAAGTTCAAAACTTACATGGGTCGTAGTAGTGTAATGGCTGAAAGTCTAGCAGAACACATGGGTACAGTAAATGAACGTATTACTACAGTCAAGAAAAGAATACAAACACTACAAAAACCTACAATGTACAAAGAAGCACTTGAAGAATTTGTAGTTATAGAAGAATCTGAAGTTCCTGCTGATGTTGCTAGTAACTGGATTGATCAACTTACTATCAAACAGTTTAATGAAGATTTAAAAGATGTATTTCCGTATATCTATAAACTAGTAGGCGAAGCAACACAAGCAGACGAACTACACTTTGATGATTTGATTGCAGAAGCTGATGCACCTGCAACATCGCTTCGTCCACGTGCAAGACCACAAGTTTATAATACACCAGCACAAGCAGTTCAAGCTGCTGAAGAAGAAATGTCAGCACAGCCGGGTCAAGTTAAAACACGATTTGAAAAAGGCGAAGATTATACCATACATCCAGTACAAGGTGGATTTGTTTACAAGTTAGCACCAACTGTTGATATCGGCGCAAGTCCAACAACACCAGGTGCAACTAGAGGCACAGGTATGAATACCGAATCAGCTATTGATGCAGCATTTGATAAAATGTTAGGTCAGTTTTCAGATAACTTTAGTGCGCAAGTAGAAGGTGAAATGCGTTGGAAACAAACTTCAATGGATCCAGAACTTGCAATAGCAAAGTTTGGTAAAGAAAATGTAAAAATCAAAAAAGGCGGTCTACGCAATGGCGACGATATGGTATCAGTATTAACTGATGATGATACTGACGAAGGCAA
>Ga0181401_1000987_pt1 | contig 11442 bp, 15 predicted proteins | sample 24SPOviralmetaG_FD_130130 | JGI IMG/M metagenome (GOLD analysis project Ga0181401, IMG submission 130130) | Marine viral communities from the oligotrophic San Pedro Time Series (SPOT) site, San Pedro Channel, CA, USA - 24 SPOT_SRF_2011-07-20 | ecosystem: Environmental > Aquatic > Marine > Strait...
CATATGCTGTTATAGATGAAGCCGCAGAATGTAAACTAGATGAACTATGGGGCGAGATTGTACGTCCTGCTCTAGCGGATCAACAAGGTGGTGCTATGTTTATTGGCACACCCAAAGGCAAAGCCAATTCACTGTATGACTTGTATCAATTTGCACTAGAGCCCGACAATGCTACTTGGAATTCATTTCAGTATACTACACTAGACGGTGGCTTTGTTACTGAAGCAGAGATTGAATCAGCCAAACAAGATATGAGTGAGCGTCAGTTTAGACAAGAATTTCTTGCTACATTTGAAACATATGAAAACAGAGTTGCTTGGGCGTTTACTAGAGAAGCAAACATTGGCGCACCACAAGAAGTAGACACGTCAACTATACACATAGGAATGGACTTTAACGTAAGCCCAGCCACTGCTGCCATATGTGTAAGAGAAGGTGATACACTGTATCAGATAGATGAAATACAAATGTATTCAAGCAACACCTTTGAAATGGCAGACGAAATAAAACGTAGATACCCACGAAGTAAAACGTTTGTTTACCCTGATCCTAGTGGCAATGCTAGAAAAACAAGCAGTAACCAAACGGATCACACTATTCTTACTAATGCAGGTTTCCTTGTTAAAGCACCACGCAAACACGATCCTGTGAGAGATAGAATAAACAGTATAAATGCTCGTTTCTGTTCAGCAGATGGTGAAAATCACTTGTATATCGGCAAACAGAATAAATATACGATAGAGAGTTTGGAAAAGTATACATACAAAGAAGGAACACAAGTGCCTGACAAAAGCGGCTACGATCATATGTTTGATGCGTTGAGTTATTGCGTTGCATACTTGTTCCCAATACGAAAGAACCAACAACAACAGTTACCGCCGCAAAGGTGGGGAACTAAAACATATTAGGACGCACTAAATGGACCAAATACAAACATTATCAACGGCAGTGCAAGCCGCACTAAGTGGAAACAGCACATACACAACCTATAGAGACATATGGGAATATTATTTAGAAAGTTATATGGGCGGAGAAGAATACCGCAATGGTGGACACTTGATACGCTACCAATTAGAATCAGAAGGTGAGTATCAATCAAGAATATACCAAACACCACTAGACAATCATTGTAATTCTGTTGTTTCAGTTTACAATTCATTCTTGTTTAGAGAACGTCCACACAGAGAACTAGGCACACTAGAAGGACTACCAGACGTAGAAGACTTCCTACGTGATTCAGACTTTGATGGACGCAGTTTATGTGCGTTTATGAAAGATGTAAGCACTTGGAGTTCAGTGTTTGGACACTGTTGGGTAATGGTTGCCAAAGCCAATGTAAACGCAACAACAAGAGCAGAGGAACAAGAACAAGGAGTGCGTCCCTATGTTAGTTACCTTACTCCATTAGTTGTGTTGGATTGGGAATATGCACGTTCACGCACTGGCAGATATGAACTTGTGTACTTTAAGTATCTAGAAGAGTCAACAGGTTCAGTGTCAATTATTAAAGAGTGGACACCAACAGAAATTACTACTACATCTGTCGACAGTGAAACTGATGCTATTACTGAAGAATATTCAGAACCAAATCAATTAGGTAAGATACCAGCAGTGTGTGTATACAACCAAAAAGGTATTCAACGTGGTATTGGTGTTAGTGATATTGCAGATGTAGCAGACTTACAAAAGTATATCTACAATGGCACAAGTGAAATTATGCAGTCAATACAAATGGACACACATCCAAGTCTAGTTGCTACACCAGAAACAAATGTAGGCACTGGCTCAGGTGCGCTTATACATATGCCTGAAAACATTGATCCAGGCTTAAAGCCATACCTATTAGAATTTACAGGTGCTGGCGTAGATAAAATCCTTAGTGCAATTAAACAAAAAGAAGAAGCAATTGATAAGATTGCCAACACTGGTGCTGTAAGAGCAACTGAAAGTCGCACAATGAGTGGAGTAGCAATGGAAACGGAATTCCAATTGCTTAATGCTAAACTAAGTGAAAAAGCAGACAACCTAGAACTAGCAGAAGAACAAATATGGCGTTTGTATGCACTCTATAGTGGTACTACTTGGACAGGAACTATTGACTATCCAGGATCATTCAATATTAGAGACACTAGTTCAGAGATTGAACAACTATTAAAAGCCAAATCAGCCGCAACCAACCCAATGGTGTTAGAAGAAATTGATGCTAAAATTATAGATTGGTTAGGCGTAGAAGATTACGAAATGGTTCCTACAGAGTTTGAACCACACGCAATGGTATCACCACAAGGCGATATTGTGCAAGTAACCACACAAGAACAACATCTTGAATTACAAGCACAAGGTTATACACATCAATAAGGAGGGCATACTGATGGCTATGAAGAAGAAAAAAGAAAAGAAGAAGAAGCCTAAGGGCAGAGGCAGAGGCCGCGGCAAGTAGTGGCACGTTATTTTGGTTCAACCTGTAAAACAGACTGTTCAGGACACAAAGCAGGTGCAAAATATGCACGTGGTGGAGGTAGAAGTCTAACAAGAAGCAGTTCTAGTTTTAACGCAGGTATGCGAGCAACACAAAGACGCCTTAAAAAGCGTGGAGTTCGCACAAGGATGAGCATAACCAAGAAAAGTAAATGACTTGGGACGAATATTTTGCACATATTCAAGGTGTTTGTCCGTGGAGTAACACTGCTTGGAACCAAAATGAAATTGAAATTGTCAAGTGGCAAGGCACAGAACTACCACTAGGCACACTACAAGCAAGAATCTATACTGTAGATTTAAATCGTAGACGTTTAAAGAAATTGTGTAAACAGTTAGATGTTAGTGAACACGATGAATGGTTATGGAGTGAACCAACATATGGCAAATATGCCGCACCACAACCAATTTTAATTCAACAACACAGAAAAACGCTAAATGATATACGAAAGCGCCTAAAAAAACACGGTTTATAGGCGTGAAGCATAAATAACATTACAACAAACAAACAACTCTAAGGAGGCGAGGTTAACAATGGACCATAATGAAACTACATTGGCTAAAGAAAACGTAACTGAGGCGACAGCCACAACTGAAACTCAGGCAGAAGCAACACCTAAATCATATTCACAAGACGAAGTTGACAATATGATGGCTCGAATGAAAGGGTCATTAGAACGTAAACTTTTAAAACCTTATGAAGGATTAGGTGATCCACAAGAACTTAAATCATTAAGAGAAGCGGAAGAAAAACGCCAAATTGATGAACAAGTTAAGCGTGGGGAGTTTGAAAAAACTCTACAAGAACTTGCTTCGAAAAAGGATGATGAAATCAAGCGCAGAGATGTTATCATTGAAGACTACAAAGTAAACACACCGTTGCTAAATTCAGCGGCAAAGTTTAAAAGTGTAAATCCTGAACAGGTGCAAGCCTTACTAAGGAGCCAGGTTCGCTTAGGTGAAACAGGTGAAGCAGAAGTGTTAGACAGCAATGGTGCTGTTAGATATGATGATTCAGGCAATCCTCTCAGAGTAGAGACATTGGTTGAAGAATTTCTAACTAAAAATCCACATTTTGTTGCTGCCGCACCAAGCACAACCAACACTATGAACAGTGTGCAGAACAGTAAATCTTCAAGTGATTTTGATTTAAGTAAACTTGATTTAACAAATCCAGAACACAGAAAAGTATACAAAGAAGCCAAACAAAAAGGCCTCTTTTAACACTAAAATATAGCCAATATATAAGGAGAAATTATTATGGCAAACGAATATCTATCAGGCTTTAGCCTCGAAGGTTTAGTAGTCCCAACTAAGGCGGCTACAATTTACACAGCACAAGAACAGTCTTTGTTCTTAGGTGGAAACTTGATCCCAATGGTAAATGTACCAGCAGGATCGCAATCAGCACAAGTACCAGTACTAAGCGAAGTATCAGCATCAACTATTTCTAGTGAAACTGCTGGTGACTTATCTGCAGAAGTAATTGGTGACACTACTGCTACTATCCCAGTAAACTTATATGCGGCTCGTTCCGTTGTACGTGACTTGGGTGGAATTGATCCAAACGAATTGGGTCGTGTATTAGGTAACTCAGTTGCAAAAGCATTTGACACAGCAGTGTTAGCCGCTATGGCAGCATCTTTAACTGAATCAACTACTGACTCTGTTCCAATGGACGCAGATGCAATCTTTGATAGTGTTGCACAAATTCGTGGCAACGGTGAAATGGGTCAATTATACGGTATCCTTTCAACAGGTGAAGCAAGCAACTTAATGAAAGCATTATACAGCGACGGAAACTTTGCTGGTGGTGACTTCCAAACTGAAGCATTACGTAACGGTTATGTAGGCACTTTCGCTGGTGTACAAATGTTCCAATCAGCATTAGTTCCAGCGGCACACTCAGGATTTATCTTTGGTGTAGACAGTTGCAGAATTGCTATGCAGAAAAATGCTGACATCGAAGTTCAGCGTAGAGCGGCAGCAGTTGGTAACGACGTAGTTGCAAGCATACACGCTGGTGTTGGTGTCGTTGACGCTAACCGTGGTGTGCAGTTGATTAACGTAGCATAAGGAAATAGAGAATGGCTTTTATTACTGAATCAGGAACTGTTATCAGTTTTGCAGAATACGATGATGTCTATAACAGAGATCAGCGTCTGTTTGATAGTAATGAAAGTTTATCTGATGACATAGTTGAAGAACTATTAATTAGGGCAACTGAGCGTGTTCTTACAAAGATACGTGCTAGTGATTGGTGGAGAAACTATTACAAACAACGTGATAGTTCATCAATCCGTACAGTTGCAGATATACCTGCAGTTGATATAAACCGTATATTAGCAAGACAAAATGATTTTACCGATCTTTGCGTCTATACTGCATTGTCTGAATTCATCTTACCGATGATTGCAGACTTTGGCAGTGAAGATAATGCGGAACGCAATAAGATGGGTTACTACGATAATAAAAGTAGTAACTTGTTTGGCGAACTTATCACAGCAGGAGACTGGTATGATTTTGACGACGATAACAGCGTTGACTCAGATGAAAAACAGCCAGGCTTTTACAACCTAAGAAGAGTAAGATAATGAGAACAGAGGTTTTAGATTACATAAAAACACTTGATTTAGGAGGATTCAATCTTTCTACTCAAGTGCCATATGATGAAAACAATCAATCTTTGTACATAAAGAATCCTAAAACAGTTTATGTGGACTTTCCGCAGACTGATACAGATCCTTTCATACAAACTCTTAGTGGGACAACTATATCTAACGAAACTAAGTCAATCAGTGTATATCTATCAACTGATGCAAAATTAATTCCAAGTAATTATGAAAGTGTTATCGACAGAATCAAGGGCGCAAAGGACCTAACTACTATTGAAGGTATCAATCGTAGGGAAGTGCAAGTGTCTACTGAGTTTGAAGATGATTTGATTGTAACTACCGTAGAATTAAGATATATTAACATAGCATAAAAGGAGAAATTATATGGCTTACATATATCCAGCACCAGGAACAGCGGCAAAGCAAGTTACTTTAAGCATTACTGACAGTGCGGCAGGACTTAGTGGATCACTAAGTGTTGCGGCATTACAAGATGTTACAATTAACGCTTCCAACGATGTTTTTACCTGGACACAATTAGACTCAGCGTCTAAACAAAATATTGCTACTACAGCAACTAACTCACTCGCAATGAACCTAGTTCTTGACAAAGATTCTTTCTTTGGAACAGACGATGGTGCATACGCATCTTCAACTACAGTTGCAGGCGCAGGCATATTTGGTATGTCTAACCTTAAAACTAACGTTGCTTTTTCATTGTATATGGGTGATGAGTCCGACGGTACTGAAGGTGTTACTATTACTGGTAACGGCTACATTACTGGACTTGCACCAACTGTTAGTGCTGACAGCCCAGTTTGGGTATCACCAATTACTATTACAGTAGATGGCGATTACACAGTAGACGATACAGCAACACCGTAACGCTAGAGCGTGAGGGCAAGGCGGATTAAGGGGGTTTTAGGGCCCCCTTTTTCTTTATCTGCTAAATACATACAGTTAGGACAGATAGATGGACATACTAGATAAAAAGACAGACCAAGAGTTAGCACAAAGCGCACTTGCTGAAATTGCCAAAGCAAAGAATGAAGTGCAGAGTGCTGAACGAGATATACAAAAAGCAAAGAGCAGATTAAATTTCTTAATTGTTCTTGCAAATAAAATGATTGATAGAAAAGGAGATTAACAGATGAAACTTACAGAATTAGCAAAAGAACCCAAATTAGTAAAAATTGAAATAGACGATGAGGCTATGGTGAAAATCTATGGCGAAATTATCGAGTTTTGGGTTTATGACAGAGTAGATATGGAAGCCTTTATGAAGTTGGCAAACTTAGAAGGTGGACAAAATATGCAAGACATTATTGTTGTAATGAAAGATTTGATTCTTGATGAAAAAGGCAACAAAGTTATTGCAGAGGGCAGAGTATTGCCAAATGACGTGATGATTAAGGCAGTAGAAAAGACGGTACAAGCGTTGGGAAACTTCGCAACCCAGACTTCTACGAAATAACGCCTGAGATATCAAGTTATTTGACACTTGATTTCGTAGCAAAAAGATATGGTGTGTTACCATCTTATGCAATGAAGTTTGGGGATAGTATAGATGTGCGTTGTGCTAACATATCAGTTATGTACGAAACATATCTAAATAAAAAGAACACAGAAGGTTTTAAAGATAAATCGGATCACGGTTATTCACAGGACCAACTGTTAGAAATGGTTGAGAGGGCAAAACAACGTGGCGGCAAGGATAACAAGAAATAGAATTACTTCAAGTGCTGGTAAAATTAGTGCAAGGTTTGAAAAACTGCCAAGTGAAGCATATGAATATTGGAAAAGTATTACACCTATAAAAACTGGTAATGCAAGACGTAGAACCAGACTACAAGGACGTAAAATTAAAGCCAATTATCAGTATGCTGTTCCTCTAGATGAGGGCAAAAGTAAACAAGCACCAAAAGGTATGAGTGAGCCTACAGACCGTTATATAAAACAGCGTATTGCACGCCACATATTAAGGAAATAACCAATGGCTGATTTAAGATATACAGTAGACATAGACACAAGAGGGGCACAGTCTGCACTTGCTGGGTTAAGAGGCACTATTTTAGGTGTTGCTGGAACGCTTGCTGCCGGCTTTGGCGCAAAACAAATTGTAGAAATTGCCGCAAGATTTCAAGACTTAAGAACCACACTAGGTGTTTTATACAAAGATACCGAAACTGGTGCTAAAGCATTTGAACAAATTAAACAGTTTGCTACAGAAAGTGTTTTCTCAGTAGAAGACTTAACAGCATCAGTCATTAAATTAAAAGCGGCTGGACTACAACCTAGCATTGAACAACTTAAATTATTTGCTGACGTGTCAAGTGTTAGTGCTGATTCAGTTGGTGCTCTACAAGCAATAACAGACTTGTTTGCAAGAACAACAGAAGGTGGTTTGGGTCTTGAGGATCTAAACAGACTTGCTGATAGAGGTATTCCTGTATTTAAAATCCTAGGCGACGAACTACAATTATCAAGATTAGAAATTAGTAAGTTTGGACAAACTGCTGAAGGCGCTCAAGTAATATTAGCGGCACTTACCAAAGGTTTAAAAGAAACATTTGACGGAACAAGTGCGGCAAGAGCAGGCAATCTTAGTCAAGCATTTAGTAACTTAGGTGATGCACTTGCTAATACTGCTGATGTTATAGGACAAGCAGGACTTAACCAAACAATTACCGATGCTGTTACTAAGTTTACTGAATTATTAGATGCAAACCAAGCAGTAATATTAGGACTTACAGAAGGCTTTGTCGGAGCCGTATTATTCTTAGCAGAAAATTTAAAATATCTTGCTGGTATTATGGCAGGTGTATTTGCTGGCGCAATTGCTCTTAAAATTGGAACAATTGTAGTAGCAGTTTACAATTTTGCAAAAGCATTAAAAGCCGCGGCAATTGCAGGCACAATTCTACAAGGTGTTACGGGTATTGGACTAGCAAAAGTTGCGGCAGGTTTAGTAGCAAGTACTGCCGCTATTGCTACAATTAGCAAACTGTCAGGCGGAGCAGAAGAAGATATTGAAGCAATTACGCAAGCAGTTGACGATCTTAAAACTTCAACTGAAGGTCCATTATCATTCCCTGATGCTCCTGATGCTCCTGATTTAAGTGATCCACAGGCAGCACTTGCTAAAATTAAAGCCGAACAAGATGCAATTACAAAAAGCACAATCAATTACTTTGCTGAATACAAAGACGGTGTTGATGCAATAAAACGCACAGCGGATCAAGAAGCCATTTTGTTAAAAATGACTGAAGAGCAAGCCAATGTTCAGCGTGAATTGTTTGCATTCCAAAAACGTTATTATGATACTATTGCCCCTTTACAGCGTAAGGTTACAGAATTAAGATTAAAAGACACAGACGAAAGTAAAGCCCAAGCAGACGAAATAGAAAGACAAATTGGTTTAATTAGTGAGTTGTATAACAATACTACAGCAGGCTTAGAAGAACAATTAAGATTAAAAGAAGAAATACGCAGAGCAGATGAAGCCGCAATACTTCTTACAGACAATCGCAGAAACTTAGAACAAGATTTTAGAGATTTATTAAGAGAATCTAAGAACGAATTAGAAGATTTAAGTCTAACACCATTCCAAAGAGAATTAAAAGAAATAAATCGCACAGTTGATGATACACTTATTAAATCAATAAGAAATATTAAACAGGCTTGGGAAGATAATTTAATTTCAGGTGATGAATACATTGCTGAAATGAAAAGACTAGAAGCAGAAGCAAAGAAAGCAGAAGCAATATTAGTAGAACAAGCAAGAGCCGCAAGAGAAATACAACGTTCGTTTGCATATGGCTGGAAAGAAGCATTTGAAAGTTATGTTGATGAAGCAACAAATGCCGCAACCACAGCAGAAAAGATATTTGAAAAAACAACCAAAGGTATGGAAGATATGATTGTCAACTTTGCCAAAACTGGTAAGTTTGAATTCAAGTCATTTGTTGCAGACATATTAGAGATGTTGCTTAGAAGCCAAATACAAAGTATTATTGCACAAACGTTTTCAATGCCAATGGGTGCAGGCAAAGCCAGTGGTGGTAATTTGCTAGGTGACTTGTTTGCAGGTTTCTTTGCAAACGGTGGAATGATACCAGCAGGACAATTTGGTGTTGCAGGAGAAGCAGGTCCAGAATTAATTAGTGGTCCAGCAACTGTAACTCCAATAGGTAATGGTGGTAATGTAACTTACAATATACAAGCGGTAGATGCGGCAAGTTTTAAATCAATGGTAGCAAGAGATCCAAGTTTTATACACGCAGTTGCACAAGCAGGCGCTCGTAAAGCGCCAATGGGGAGATAAACAGATATGAGTTTTCAATGGATAATAGATGGAGCAGAAACATTAAGCATAAACAGGCTTGATGTAGTTGCACAAACACAAACAAGAGATGGACGAATTAAGGCTGTACCAAGAGGAACAGCACCAACCATTATAACAGTTAAATTTCCAGATGGACAGAAATGGAGTGATTTAAAAAGTGATATTGAAGGTGCAGAACAATTAGGTAGAGCATATTCAAGTACTATCTACATAACCTATTCTAAATATCCTTGGTTTTACAATTATGACAATACTAATATAGACGAAGACTATACAGTAATTTGTAGAGAATTTCCACAGTGGACTATCTTTGCACAAGATAGAGTAAGTTGGAGCGGACCTTTTGTGTTTGTAGCAAACGGATGATAGATTTAAGTACCTATTCCGCAGTTAGAAGCGCACTATTTGTTCGTATTCAGATTGATGATTATCGTACAAGTCCTAGTGGGTCATACACTAGCGAAGTATTGAATTTTTCGGACCATAATGCAAATTATGTTATCAACACTGAAACATATGAAAACATAGGCAACTTACTAAGCATTACATCTAGCACTAGTGAATTACGTGCAACACCAGACACAGTAAACATTACTATTGCTGGTATACCTATCAATCCAAACATATACGAAATTGTACACAGTAAAATTAAAAGCGCACCAGTTGATATTTACAGAGGTTATTTTACAAGTGCTGGCGTACTTATTGGTAGCATACAAGGACGTTTTAGTGGATTTGTAAACAATTATAGTTTAAATGAAGATATTGATTTTGTTGCAAAGGACGGAACAATTTCAGTCCAATTAGAGTGTGCAAGTAACACGAGTACATTAAGTACTAAAGTAGCAGGACGTAAAACAAATCCAGTTAGTATGAAACAATTTTTTAGTACTGACACTAGTTTTGATAATGTTCCTACATTAGAAAATACAGAGTTTATGTTTGGAGGATCGTAATGAGTTTCTTAAGCGGATTAAAAGATTTAGGAGGCAAAGCACTAGGGTTTTTGCAAAGTGATACGCTAGGTGGCAATCTAGCCAAAACAGCACTGTTAGGTTTTGCAACCTACAAAATGAATCAGAGTGTTAACAAAGCAAATGATGCAAACAAAGAACAACCTTCAAGAATACAAGCATCAGTAGATTCAACAAACAGTATACCAGTTGTTTACGGTGATGCTTATGTAAAGGGTATTATTGTAGATGCACATCAGCCTGTTGGTGACAAAGGATTAATGTATTTTGTTGTTGCTATCAGTGAAAAGACAGGCAACCTAATTGATGGAACAGCAAGTGCTTTTAGTTTTAGTGAAGCATATGTTAATGGACTTCGAGTAGACTTTGATGCAGACGGCTTTAGTGTAAATCAATTAGTTGACGAAGAAGGCACAACCAAAGCAATGGATGGATTGATTAAAGTTTATCCTTTTAATGGCAACAGCACATCAGCAACTACATTTACTAGCGAAGCAACAGGCAACACTAGTAACGCATATGATATTATGCCAAGTTGGGATAGTAACGATATGATGAATGATTTGAATTTTGTTGTTGTTAGTGTTAGGTATAACGCAGAAAAAGATATTCGCAATTTAGGCGACTGGACATTTAAAGTGCGCAATACAATGAAACAACCAGGTGATGTAATGTTTGATTATATGACAAACACACGTTATGGAGCAGGAATACCAGAAGCGGAGATTAACAAACAATGAACACCTTAGAACAACTAAACAATTACGGTAACAACACAATAACATACACAGACAATCGTCCGTTTGGTGTTGTGTTTAATAAATCAATTTACAGCAATTTAGATTCAACAGCAGTTATTACTGATAAAACATTTGACGTTGTGTCGCCAATAAACATTGAAGAAATTATTGATGCCACAAACGCACAGGTTGAATACGAAATAGAATTACCAACAAGTGAAGCAACAATTGCCTGGGACAGTTTACCATCAGGAGTTAGTTTAGTTACTGTAGGTAACAGATACATTTTA
>Ga0181401_1000991_pt1 | contig 11429 bp, 14 predicted proteins | sample 24SPOviralmetaG_FD_130130 | JGI IMG/M metagenome (GOLD analysis project Ga0181401, IMG submission 130130) | Marine viral communities from the oligotrophic San Pedro Time Series (SPOT) site, San Pedro Channel, CA, USA - 24 SPOT_SRF_2011-07-20 | ecosystem: Environmental > Aquatic > Marine > Strait...
ATATAACATTATAATTAAAAATTTTTTTTTATTTAAATAAGTTTAGAGTTCTAAAAGCGCGTGGAAATATAAATATGCGAGCCACGTTTGCGCGGTTTCTGAAATGCGAGATTGGATTTGAATGTTAAATTTCTGGCGCGAGAGATCGACGTAGCGTCCTAGCGATGTGCCTAAACCATATGCGTTATCGGTTCGCAATGCTACAAGATTTGCTGAGTTAGAACCAGTGTCACCGAATGAGCCAATGTAGCGTTCTAAACTTTCCTGTTCAGATTTAATAATAAATGTAATGTATTCATCAGAGTTATTAAATAGATATTGGACCTGAGTCAGGCCAGGAATACGCCAAAGTTGTGTATTATTACGTCCTGCTGTGTTTTCATAATCTTGAGGTTGGAATGAAACGGAAACGCCGTTTGCTGTCGCCGGAACAACTACTGAAATATTAGCAGCATCTGACGCTATCGCCTGTTTGATGTTAACAATACTACGGGCCATAACTGGAACATCAGTTCTATCATCGGCACGCGATACGTACGTGAGTTTTAAATTGGTCAATGAAAAAGTTGTATTCGCATCAACATCGACACCGTAGAAAAATCCAAAGTTACGGGCAAGTCTCAATGAAACTTTAATGGCGCCAGATTTTCTGTACGAAAGAAGTGGGAGGCCGCCATCGGTCGAAAACGCATTGTTTAGACAACAGTGAAGTTTTAATGCTGCCTGAGGCGGGACGACCTCTGAGGTTAAATAATTAGCAACGCTTGCGTCGCCATCGGCGGTAAATTTACCCGATCCCATGCCACGAATCATTCTATTACTCATTCGATCGAGGCAGACTTTGCCTTCGATACTATCTTGAGTGGTGGCGAGTTCAGTGCGAGTTTTTTGCGCTTGCGTTTTCATAGCAACAAGACGCGCATAATCTGTAATATTTTCTATGACTGCGCCGTCGCGTGTAGTTGTGACAGAATCGATCACGCCGTGAAATCCTACTGCGCCGTCATAAAACATTGACGGATTAGAATTGACATTTATTAATTCATCACCTTGAGTTTCGACTACGACGTCAAAGCATAAACGAAGGCTGTTGAGTTCGAGTTTGCGATTTTCAAAAGTCGCCAAAAAATCTACTTGGCTAAATTCAGTATAGGATGTGAGAGTATTGCTAGGAAAGACTGTGTGGTATTGTATCGATTCAGACATATTTATATAATCTATATAGATAATAATTTCATTTATTTTTTATTAATTTTATTAATTTTTTTATCTTTTTTTAAAGCGATCTGATGTGCCTTTTCAAATGATAGACCGTCTTTCATTTCTTTTTTCATAATAGCAATATGTTCTTTAGTATGATGTTTGGCATGTTCTTTAAATTTTTTTTCTAAAGGAGTCATTTTTTTATCTTTTTTGGGCGTGACGAATATTTCATTTTGCCGTAATTTTCTAACTTTTTTGGGTTTATCTTCAGACGGCGAGACTGGTTCATCTTCAGCCAAAAAGAATTTTTTTATTTGTTTATACATTATATTATATTATATAGTATATAAAAAAATATTAAAATGTATCTATATATTAAATGGTTTACGATGTTATTCATATACAAAAAGAAGTTTCTATACCTTTCGATATAATTGTACCTCGTAGGAAGGATTTGATTACTCCTAACACGACAAAGAAAAATGTAAGTTATCCTACACATGATGGTATTAAAAAAAATAGAATCTATAAACCTATCGAAACTAAAATAGTTCAAGATATTCTAAACTTATATAAGCCGGACAACAATCTTCTTATTGTTGACTATAATACAAATTATTATTTTTCGTTTATGTGTGTTGTTCAGAAATTTAACGTACTCTATATAAATCCTAATCAGCGTTATAATAAATTTTTAGATATGACTAAAATTATGAATAACGTTTCTTTTACGAATTTTAATACGAGATTTAAAGTCAATAAAATTGTAAAAACTAAATTTGTTCCCTTACTCATTGTAAACGATACGATAGATATTTTAAATTCAAAACGTATTTTACGAAAAAATTTACATAATATTTTAATTATTCGTGACCGAATCGAGGATACATTAAGTGTCTATAAAGATATTTTAAAATTAGGGTTTAAGTTTTACCAGGTAAAAAAAAATCTGGAATTTATTTCAGATATTAAAACGTTTATAGAAGAAGATAGCCAGAGTTCTATTTTAGCGGTATCACCGGGATCTAAATATAAACAATATGCTACTGTTTTTTTCGACTAGACTTTTCATATCTCATATAGTTTTTAGACTGTTTTAAAGCCGTGGCTTTTGATTTGAATTTTACTTTTGATAATTTTTTTGTTGATAGATTTAATAATCTATATTTTTTATCTTTCAGTACTATTTTATACGGCATATGTAATCTACTATATCTATATAAAATAATAATTAAACTAATTCGTTAACGGATTCAGACGATGAACTCTCTAATACTATATCGACAGGGTTAATAGTATCGCCTCGGACACAATCTGTCAACGATCTTTGAATTCTTTGAAGGGTCGATAATAGTTCTCGAACTCGGAGGGCCAGTAGTTGTAACAGCATAATATATATATATTATAATAATACATATTTTATTTAATTTGTAATTCAAAAATTTGTATTTAAAGAAAAACTAACATTAAGTAGTAAAAAGTAAATGCCCGACTACACCAAAACAGTAATTTATAAAATTGTATGTAATAATCCTGAAGTTAAAGAGATTTATGTTGGTTCAACTTGTAATTTTGCCAAGCGCAAGTGCGATCATAAATCTACCACGCATAATAGTAACAGTCCAAAATACGAGTTATATTTATATAGATATATTAGATATTATGGGGGATGGCAGAACTGGTCGATGATTCCTATTCGTCAATATCCTTGTGTTGATAAGATGTCGAAACTAATTGAAGAGCGTAAACATATTGAACGACTGGGCGCAAACTTAAACTGCGAAATTCCAAGTCGTACAGATGCTGAATGGCGACAGGCCAACCAAGAATATTTAAAAGATTATAATAAAACATATCGTGAGGAAAATAAAGAATCTATTGCGCTGAAATCAGCGAAATGGCGGTTAGATAATAAAGAAGCGATTAAAGAAAAAAGAACTCATAAAATTATGTGCGAATGTGGCTGCTCCATTACCAAAAAAAATATTATTACACATCGGAGAACAAAGAAACATAAAGTTTTACTTTCTATTATTAATAAAAGTAAAAATAATATAAATAATATAAATAATATAAATAAAATATAATAGTATTCTATACAATGAATATTCCTACTCATGATTATAAAAAATTAAAAAATGATATTCCTTTTTTACTTTTTTTAAAAAATGTTGGCTATACCAATAAACTAATTGATGTTATATTTTCCCATGATAAATTATTAATAAATATAGCAGAAATATATTACAAGTATTATATAGAGAATGAAGATAAAAAAGACTTTGAAAAAAATATTTGATAAAACTAAAAAAAATATAAGTAGTTTTATGAAATCTAAAAAAACTCGAACAATCGCGAAATATTCGTATCATAGTTATCAGGCGTTTCGAATCTATAGAAACCCATTTATTTTATTAGAATATTTAAATGTGTTTAATGGATTGCTTCTTATAGCAGATAAAGTCTATGAACCTAATTGAGATGCCGAGGATAAAACATTCTGTACATGCTCGATAGGCGGCGCTTCAGGTTTGTTTGCGAATGAAGTGTATAGAGCACCGGCCAGTCCTGCCGCTAACATTGCCACATCACCGACCACGGGTATAGCATCGATTTCTGGGTCAACCAGTGCTTCGGTCGCCGCCGCTCCGAGGCCGCCTTCGATATCAGCACCAAGCGAGCCGCCGATGCCGCTTCCGCGTGATGCTATGACACGGTCCGTTTCCTTTGATGCTACATTTGTTAATAATTCGTCTGGTGCCCCTTTTAATGTTGGGCCTTCTTTAGCAGATTGTAGACCTTGAGGTATGGCGCCGTCCTGTCGCAAAACTGGCTCGGCAGGCTCTTCTATAACTGGCGGCGCAGGCTGGACTGGTTCTGGTTCTGGTGCTGCTTCTGGTTCTGGTACTGCTGCGGCTGGCGGTTGGGCGCGCTCGCGAGCATCAATCTCACGCTGAAGACGAATATTCGCTTCACCCTCAACCGCGTCCAGTTGGTCGTCTTCTGGCTCAGCCCTCTTTGTTTGTTCTGCGCCACCATCATCGTAGTCTGCGTCGAGGAAAAATGGTTCTTCTGCTGGCGCTGCTGCTGCTGGTGCTGCCGCTGCTGCCGCTGGTTCTGGTTCTGGTTCTTCTATAGGAGTTGCCCCTTCACCTTCTATCGGTGTGGCAAATTCACGTGGAGCATCGCCTTTTTTAAAGTTTAATCGTCTCATTACATCATCATGCGCAGATATCTCAGCATCGTGATTTAATAGAACTCTAGGGTCGGATTTATTATCAAAAATACCAAGTTCTGGTCGCATTTCTTCGAGTTCGTCGTTGGATGCGCCACCGAGAGCAGCGTTTAGAATCTTAGATTCGTGTGCGGCTGCCGCAGATTTTTCGCCAGCGCCCCAACTTTCTTCTTCACCGATTGCTTTTAAATTACTTACGCTTTTTGGAAATCTCGGCGGACGTGATGATGTAGTGGGAGTGACTGACGGAAATTCTTGATCAGGCGACGGAAGCGCTCTTATTTCTCGGCGCATTTCGCGGCGTAAAACATCAAATTCGTCATCCACGACATCGACATTGGCGAGGACTGGATCTACGGATGTTCTAGTATATTTATCTGCCAATATTTCATACGGATCTACCAGTTCTCTCGCCGCAACGGGCTCTGGTTCAGGTAAGTCTTCATGTAAAGCGGCGACTTCTTCAGGCTGAACAGGTTTTTTCGGCGCTAGTTTTGGTTGTAATTTTTTTATAGGTTCAGGACGTTTTCCTCTGGCAATATCTTCTGGTATAGGATTTGCTTTAACTGTTGATGGTCCCCCTGGCCATGGACCAGGGTCACGAGCACCGAGTCCGATTAGTTTTTCACGCCCTTCATTCCAAACTGCTTCCGGTCCTCGTGTTTGGAAATCTAAACGTCTTGCTGCGGCCATGGCATCTGCTTCATCTCGTATATCTTGAGGAATATTTAAAATTCGTGATCCATCGGCTGCTCGTTGTACTGCTGGTGCTGCTGCTGCTGGTTCTTCTACTGCTGCTTCTGGTTCTGCTGCTGCCGCTGCTGGTTCTTCTACTGCCGCTGGTTCTGGTGCTGCCGCTGCTTCTCGGTAGGCTGCTGCTCTCGCTGCGCCTTCTCGACGCGCCGCCATCCTCCGTTCTGGAGGATACTGAGATCTAAGGCGTGCTGGCGCACCAGGTTTAACAATACTATCAACAGCGGGCGCGGCAACACGTTCTTCTATATCTGCGGCGGCAGCCTGTAGACGAGCGCCAGCGGCCTCGGCCCTATCACGAGCGTCTCCAACTGCTGCTTCAGCACGATCACGGACATCTCCAACTGCTGCTTCAGCACGTTCTTTACCATCTACAACTGCTTGTTGGACTCGCTGCTGTGCTCGTTCCGCCTGACCCACGACACCGTCTTTGACCTGAGCCACACGTGCTTTAGCACCTTCTACTAAATCGTCACCTCGTTCTTTCGCTTCATCAAACATATTTTTACCTTTTTCTTTAGCATCTTTTACTAATGCATCGACTGAGTCTGGGACGGGTACATTACCATCTGCTAAAGCATTAAGACCGGCAGTAATACCTCCCTGAAGGCCACCTTTTTGGATTCCTTCCACCGTATTACGAATAGCATCTATGGGCAAGCCCTCACCGACGCGCGCGAGATTGCCTAGCGTATTTCCATAACGTGGATCGCGTACTAACTCACCAAGTTTTTTCCACACTCCACCAAGGCCACGCTCAGATCCACGGAGCGCATCTTCAGCCATTTTAATAGTAAAAGGCTCTGTAAAATTAGAAATCTCTAAACGCTCGAATAGTTCTTTTTGGAGTTTGCTGGCTGAATCTCTTACGGATTGGGCATTAACTGTTGGTAGAGATAAATTAGTATTGTTAACTGAATTATATTGGTTCTGTTCGCGTGCGCTCATAGTTTATATATTATAGATATATAATTAATCTAATGTATAAATTTCTTTTTCATATGGATCGTAATGTAGTTTTGGTTTGGTTTGATAGGCTACAATACAGTAGCGCGTTCCTGTAAATTCTTCGGTAGAATGATACGTACTTTTACCTTTAAATCGAATAGGATATTTATCTATATATTTTGTTTCTACATAGTCTTTATTATCATCATATATTTCTAAACCCCCGTTTTCATGCTGGCCCACTGTAAACATTACACTATCTTCATTTACATTACGTTCATCTTTATGAATTTTAAAGTTGCTATTGAAATTTACAATAATACTATTGAATTGAAAGTCTGGAAAAATCATCGTTATGATAGAATATATTAGTTTATATATTTCGTGGCCTTTTTCGGTCTGAGTGTGCTTTGTGAGATGAGGATTTAATGTTTTATCTTTTCTAATACTTAAAAAAAAAGGACCTCTTATGCCTAATGCCAAACTCTTTAGTCGCTTTCCGTCTTTAGACAAATTGATTCTATTTCCTACGGTAATCTTGGTCTGATCGTTATGGTAATCTAATAATAATTCTTCTAATTCTGGAAAATAATGATTATACAATTGTGTTTTTAAATCATATTCTAAATCATCCATTTATATATACGTCTATAATAAATATAAATAAATCATTATTTTTTCTAACCAAATTATTCTAAGCATTATACATTATTAATATATAAATAAAAAATAATTTATCTATACATATCCGTATCAATCGGTTCGAATTCAGTATTTAAAAATCGTTTATCGTTATCATTGCTGTAATTTACGCATAGAAAAGAGTGTTTCTTTTTGGTTGTATCCCGAAACATCTGTTTAAAATCCCGTAGCGGAAGCGTGCTATGGTCGAAAGCCATACGTTCTATTTGTCTATCGGAACTATCAAATAAAACGACTGCTTTGCTATTTTCGCGTGCTGCTGTAGAGATATTTGTGTAAACCTGCGCGGTGACGATTGTAGACAGTAAAATATGTCGACCATTCTGGTAGATTTTTTTGACTATTTTAGACTTTTTAAAATCAGGGTCGAATGAGCAATCATCAAATAAAATTAAACTTTGAGGAGGCTTTAAACCACGTGATTCGAAATCTTCATATTGTTCCTCGACCTGCTCGTAGATACCTTCTACGATACCTTCATCAAACTGTTCTATTATATTCGTTCTGGGAATGTCAAACTGACGCGCGATGATTTTTAATTTATTATCATTAGAATAACTCGGACTAATAATATACATATTCTCACCTTCAAAATCATCGATATATCCAGCATCCTGACTACAGAGTAACCAAGTTAAAAAATTACTTTTGCCAGATAACTGCGATTTTCCAACGACAATCATGCTCATAGGTAAATCAAACAATTCTTTTTTTATATGGTATGAATCGTGGGGGTCTTTAACGCGTAATACTTTGTGGGGCATTCTATAATATATAAATATAATTTAATAGCCAAATTTATTACGTTTTTTATAAGTCGATAAATTCGTTCTATTGATTTGAGGTGGCTGTACAATCTTTGGCTTTAACGATGGCGGAGTTCGTTTTCTAATTTGATTTAATGTAACGTACTGTTTGGGTGCTTCTGCTAATTTTTCTACTCGTTTTGGTTTTGGTTTGGGTTTTTCTACAGGCGTTGGCGCCGGCGCAGGCGTAGGTTTTGCCGTTGGCTTTGGTGTAGGTTTGGGCGTATTCATTTTCATAATCATAGCCTCTAGACGGTCTATTTTAGACAACAAACGTCCTTCACTTGCGAGTTTTTCATTGACGTAATCATTGGCCACTTTTTTTTGATTTTGTTTAATCTCCTTCTTAAGTTCCTTCTTAGCCTGCCTTTTTTTTAAACTGGCTTCTCTACCTTTTTTGAGATTCGCAAGCATTTTTTCGCGCTGTTCTGGTGTATACGTTCTCTTCCTGGTCCGTTTTTTTTTAACTGGAGCGACGACCTCGGGAGTTTCAGCAACTTCCAGAGCGGGTGATTCCTCGGTAGTTTTTTCAGCCTCAAAAATCTCATTTTCTTCGCTCATATTCTATATATATAACTATCACAAATTAATATAAATAAATATTTTGTAATAGTTTGTTATAAACAATTTATCGATCGCCAGGACCTTTAATCAGCAACGAGACGAACATTGGTCCATCTAAGGCTATAGATTCACCATCATACTTCGTCAATCGTACACCCAGTTGATTCATTACGAAAGGTTTTTTATTTGATAAATCTAAAAAGGTAGGATAGGACGGTGTCCAGCGTAATCGGAATTCATCCTCTCCTCCCTCTGCTTCATGGACTTTTAATTGTGTTGCTGGGATTACGTCTATAATATTTTGACGAGCCCCATTTAATTTGCCTGTCGTAGCATTAGTATATCCATAAAAAGAATCGACCTCTAAAGTAGTTAATTCTAAAATGAAATCTGAAAAATCATCAATCTCAGCGGATTCGCTGGAAAATTCTGTCGTAATAGATTTTAAAGCAATTTGCGAATTTTCTGCGACCTCGATGTTAGCATTGAATGTATTTAAAAGAATGGCTCCTCCCTCCGCTAAAGTTACGCCTGATTGGTTTGCTTCTGATGATGCTAATGTTATAAGTCTCATATGTTTATACTATCTATTGATATTTTAATAATTAATATTATTATTTAATTATTATTTAATCATAAAAAAAAAAAGAAAATTAGAGTTGTACCTGGCGAACAACCTGTTTGAAGACTGTTAGATTGACAAGGCCTGCTGATGCTGTAAGATTTACTTGAAGAAGTTTGGACTGCGCTGTTTCGGCCGTAGGGCAGCCTATAATAATAATGTCTTCTTCGCGACCCGCACTGGCCTGGCCTCGTACCTGAGATGCGAGTGTAGTAACATTTTTACGCTGTATTTCAAGCATGTTACGAAGACGAAGTTGTCCGGCTTCAAATGATCGCTGAATAAGATTGTAATGGAGGCAATTACGAATACCACCGGTTACGTCAACGGCACGATTAACGATCGGGACATTATCTATAGATAATCTATATGTTTCTAATCCTGTGAGTCTGGAAATGCCGTCTCCGGTCGATGACGGTAACATAATAATGGCATTGATACAGTTGGCTGGTAATCTAAATGTAGCATTTAGTTGGGCTGATGTGGCCTGACTAAATTCCTCTGTCTCCCACGTTGTGTAAGTAAGCACGGGTTCGGCCGGTGGACTTACGGCCAATTTTTTAAGAACTAAAGACGCTGATGTAAACTGAATCTCACCTTCCTCGGCGGGCGCTTTTAAAACTATAGTAACGCCTGTGAGGGTCTGGCCGACAGTAAGATTAGCAAGTGACTGATCAGTAGTTAATGAGACCTGACCCGTGGTGGCGTCATAATCAATTTCAGTAACGACGGCGTTGACGGCTCCGGCAGTTAAGGTTCCTGTGCCGCCAGTTATAGCGACTACGATATTGCAGCCTACCCAAAAAGGGAATGCTTCCCAGTCGTCAGTGTAAAGGCGTGTCAATTCTATAGGTGTATCTGTGCCGTAGGACTCTGTTCCGGTTGCTGTGACGTTATCGGCGGCTTGCTCGGTCGCTCCGCCTGAATGGATAGTCGATTCGACGCCCCACCCAGTGGCGCCGGTAGTGAAATTACCGTCTATCATGAGTTGGCCGCCGCCCATGCGATCGAGAGGTACGACTCGCGCGCTGCCGAGATTGATAATCTGGGATAATGGAATTGAGATTGGAGCAGAAACTAAGCGACTCATGTTCGATCCGGTCTGGTGGAGTTCGCGCCACATTGACGAGCGCTGGCCCGTGTAGTCACGATGCTGAACGGCGTTTTTGTAGGAAAGCGACGACATCTCCTCTTGCGAATGAGTATAGTTTACAATGTTAGATTGGAGGACATCTTGGCGGAGTATGTCTTCGACCAACCCCTGTTTGTTCGAGCGAAGTTGTCCGCGGCGGATGAACATAGAATTGTTAACGCAACTCTCGCCATCGTACCAATTAATTTGCGGACAGTAGATTACGTCAGATGTGCCAGCCGCGTTTGCAGCCGTCTGCGTGGCTTGCGTGACTTGAGTCTGAATTTCTACGTACGAAGATGAAAAATCGTAGGACCCGTCCTGAGGAAGATTAAAGGTTATCATGTTATTGATAGCGTTGAAATTACCGCTCTGCATACTCGATAATCTTATGAATTTATCCATTTTGCCGTTCATCATATTTTTTTTATACTATATCTAAATATAATAAATATTGTAAAAAAAAAATTAATTTTTAATAATCTATATAAATAAAAAATTTGATATATAAATAAATAATATTTTTAAATAATAAATAATATGAAAATTAAAGGCTATGAAAACTATGAAATATTTGAGGATGGTAGGATTGTGAATAGTCGTGGTAGAGAATTGAAAACATTTATTAATAATTGTCGTTATAAAAAAATAACTTTATGTAAAAATGGAAAACCGAAAACATTTTATCTACATAGATTACTCGCGATACATTTTATTCCTAATCCAGAAAATAAATATAGTGTTGATCATGAGAATCGAGATCCATTAGATAATAGTTTGTCTAATCTACGATGGTATACACGCGAAGAACAAATGGCTAATCGAGGTGGTAAATATCAATATCCTATTACTAAAGGTGGTATAAATAAACATAATGGTAAATACTATATATATCAGTGGTCTGAAGATGAGATTAGAAAATGGAAATATTGTAAAACATTAGAAGAAGCACAGGCCTATCAAATCGAACATCTTAAAATGTATCATTTACAAATCGTATAGAAAAACGTTCTTTTTGAGGACCCAATCGTATAGAAAAACGTTCTTTTTGAGGACCCAATCGTATAGAAAAACGAAATAAATTTGATTCGTCAAAAATCTATACTTTTATATTACAAAACAACAACAACAAAAACTAATACTACACAACAAAAGAAAATGACCTCCGAGATTGGCGCAGCGCGCGCAGCGTGGCGGGACGCGGAGGAGGCGACGGCGGCGGCGGCGGAGATGATGGATTATAACGAACAATGGGGGGGTACCACCTCGCGCGCGATGAACTGGGACGATCTCGTCCAAAAGAATATCGACGCAGAGGCTGAAATTGAGACGCTCAAACTATCCCTCGCTGACCGAGTCGAGGAGGTAAAGTCGCTCAAGGCAGAAATCGGAAGGCACAAGACAGCGATTGCAATGGCGATGCTAAACCTGCGGGGGCAATCGCTCAAATTTTTGGGTTTAAAT
>Ga0181401_1000996_pt1 | contig 11390 bp, 13 predicted proteins | sample 24SPOviralmetaG_FD_130130 | JGI IMG/M metagenome (GOLD analysis project Ga0181401, IMG submission 130130) | Marine viral communities from the oligotrophic San Pedro Time Series (SPOT) site, San Pedro Channel, CA, USA - 24 SPOT_SRF_2011-07-20 | ecosystem: Environmental > Aquatic > Marine > Strait...
AACACTTGGTTCTCAACTAAAAATCTTAATGACTTAGCTGATGTAGGATTCGCAGACCCAACATCAACTGAAGATGGAAAAGTTGTTTACTGGGATGATAGTGCTGGAGCTTTTGGTTTAATATCAGTTGCTGGTCTCTCTGGCTCTGGTGAAACTAACACAGCTTCTAACATTGGTACAGCAGGTGTAGGTTTATTTGATGGTAAAGTCGGAGAAGATTTACAGTTTAAGAAACTAAACGCAGGTTCTGCAAAGATTACAATTACTGATGACACTTCTAATAATGAAGTAGATATCAACTTAGGTTCTGTCTCTATAGACGATTTAAGTGATGTTGACACTACTACATCCGCACCATCAACCAATCAAGCTTTATTATGGAATGGAAGTAACTGGGTAGCGGGAGATGTTGCTACATCTGGTGGCGGAACTGAAGGCATACTTACTTTCACACATTTTGACAATACTTCAGACAATATAGATTTAACAGCAGGAAAAATAGACTTCTTACACTTTGATGAAAGTGAAGATGATATAGAATTTACACAAAACAAAATAGATTTCTTACATTTTGATGATGTAGAAGATGACATCACTCTTATCTCATATACAAAGTTAGACGATATATTTGATGTTGACTTAACTTCTTTAGCTGCTGGAGACTTTTTAAGATATGATGCAAGCTCAAACACATGGAAAGCTGACCAAGTCGGAACTACTGAAGGTATTCTTGATTTTGTACACTTTGACAATACAAGCGATAATATTGACTTAACTAATGCACAGTTAACATTGACTGATGCTGATGGTACAGGAATAGTAATACCTTTAGAGCAAAATAAAATTGATTTTGTAGAATACGATGGAACTTCTGATGATATAAACCTAACAAGCTATGTAAGACTTGATGATGTTTATGATATAGACCTTACAGGTTCTTCTTCTGGAGATATAATTAAATATAACGCTTCAAGTGGGACATGGATTGCTACAGATATACCAACAGAAGTAGATGCACATTTAGTTGGCGGAACAGGCGTAACATACTCAGCAGGAAATATCAGTATTGGTCAAGATGTTGGAACAACTGATGATGTAACTTTTAACACTGTAACTGGTAATCTAACTGGTAATGTCACAGGTAATGTAACTGGAAATGTTACAGGTAATGTGACAGGAACTGTATCTGATGTAAGCAATCATGATACAGATGATATTAGCGAAGGCTCTACAAATCTTTATTTCACTGACGCTAGAGCAGATGCAAGAATTGCAGCAGCTAGCATAGATGACCTTTCAGATGTTGATACAACTACAGCATCTCCTTCAACAGGACAAGCTTTAATATGGAATGGTTCAGCTTGGGCCCCAGCAGCTGCTGGTGGTGGAGTTGCGGGAACAGTAGCCTTTATTCAATATGACGAGACCATAGACAATATTGCCTTAGATTCACAAGGTGAAGTTCCATTTATACATTTTGACAACACAGTAGATGACATAATAGTCACAGATAATATCCTTTCATTCGTAGAATATGACGAAACTGTTGATAATATTTCACTTGAACATGAGACTATAAATCTTTACAACTTAAATAATGTAAGTACCAATGGATTAAAAGATGGATATATTCTTAAATATAGTTCTTCAACAGGTTCTTGGTATGCAGAAGCACCAGAAGGTAGTGCTACAGCAATAGAATTTGTTAGAGCAAGTAATGCTAATGACTATATAGAAATTGGCAACAATATCTTACCTTTCTATCACTATGATGGTGTACAAGATAATATTCCTACTGATGGAACCTTATCTGTTGTTGAATATGACGGAACAGTAGATAACATAGATTTTGCTTCTCCAGTTCCTTATGAAAATCACATTAGAGATGAAGACGGAACTACAGTAGTTTCTGCTGATAGAACAAATAATACAGTAGAAGTTTATACAAACAGTGAATCAAGAATGTCTATTGATAATGATGGAACAGTCGATATTAGTTCTTCCAAGTTAACAATTGCTGGAAGTTCTGGAAATGCTGACCAAGTACTAACAACAGATGGTTCTGGAACTATCTCTTGGGCAGACGGAGGTTCTTCAGATGCAATAACTTCAGATGATACAAATACTTCTATAACAACACAAAACACAGCAGATACAATAGAATTTACTGCTGGTGGCTCTGCAAGAGCTAAACTAGATGGTTCGATGAGTATGGAAGCAGCAGGTGGCTTCTTTAATCATCAAACTACATTATCTGCTAGCGACACAACTATACCAAATGGTACAGGAACAGTTGCAGCTGGACCATTAACAATAACAGGAACAGTTACTGTAGAAGGGGTCTTGGCAGTCGTATGATATACTTTATACAGGGAGTTTCTTATGAGTAAAATAGAAGTTAACGAAATATCAAAAACATCAACAGGAAGTGAAATTGCTGTAACTAGTGATGTTGCTCTTTCTAATGGTTTGAAAACTGATACAATTTCAGAAAAAACTGCTGATACTGGTGTAACGATAGACGGTGTATTAATAAAAGATGGAACTATTGAAAGCACCTATTTAGATGCGTCAACTACTGAAACAGTACAAACTTTAAGCTCTACCTCTGGTGTGCTCACCATTAATATGAATAATGGTAAAGCAGGAACTATAACTCTTACAGAAGATATAACTGATGTTGATTTTACTAATGTTCCTACAAGTGGATATTCTGAATTTATTTTACAAGTAACTCAAGCTTCTTCAGCTTCTTACGCTATAGATTTAGAAGACATGTCAATCAATGGTGGTACTGATGTTGCAGCAAAAGTAGCAACAGGAAGCGAATCAACTGTATCTGTAGAAAATAACTCTGTAAATAGATATGAATTTAGATTTTTCAATGCTGGAGCACCTCAGTTTCGTGTATTTAAAGATTTTGTTAACTATAGTAGTGGAATAGATAAAACAAATCTTGTACTTCATGTAGACGCTTCTATTGCAAGCTCATACAGTGGTTCTGGAAGTAATTGGCAAGACTTAAGTGGTCAAGGTAATCATATGACAGTATACGGTGCTACATACACAACAACTGATGGAGGAGAATTTACTTTTGATGGCTCCAATGACTATGCTTGGACAAGTAATGCTGTTATTACTGGAAACTCTGCTCGTACAGTTTCATGGTGGCATAAAGGAACTAGTTATGATGATGACCCAGCAGTATCTTTAGGAAATACAAGAAATGCAAATGAAATGTGGGTTCTGTCGTTACAAAGTACTGGAACTACAATAAACGTTTATGGCTGGACAGGTCCTTATGATGAGAACGGCAATGCACTTGGGCAAAATACTAGAGATGGAAACTGGCATAACCATGTAGTAACTTGGGATGCTTTAAACCCAGGTACTATTAAAGTTTATGTCAATGGTAGTTTAACAGCAACTACTGCGAGAGGTACTGGTGAAGCTTACAATACCTCATCTGGTGTTACTATTGGTGCAAATGATGAGGGTGCAGATAGACTGTTTGCAGGAACAATAGGTGAAGTTGCTATTTACAACGATGCTTTAGCTGCATCTGTAATAAACTCTAATTATATAGCTACTAAAACAAGGTATGGATTATGACAGAACCTACCATGATTGACGCTTTAAAATACTTTAACACAGAAATAGAAAATTGGTATGGTTGGAGTGATACTGGTGAAATGACTTATGACAAAATATTTTTACAAAACTCTGATGCTACTCTTCCAACTGAAGAAGAAGTAACAGATAAATTAGAAGAACTAACAATTGAATATAATCGCTATGTGTCGTACCCAGATTTAAGAGAACAATTAGACAAACTATTCCACGATATAGATAGTGGACTTTTAGGAGAAGATGCTAAGACAGGTTCTTTGTATCTTGCCTTAAAAGAAGTAAAAGACGATAATCCGAAACCGAGTGAATAATGGGTAAAATTAAAGTAGACCAAATAGAAATAGAATCTGGTAACTCTATACAGCTAAATAATGCTGTCAAGATAAAATCATACGATGCAGCAGGAATTTCTGCATTAAGCCCAGCCTCTGGTGATTTGATATATGATTCTGATAATTCAACATTAAAAGTATATACAGGCTCAGCTTGGGAACCAGTAGGAGGGGCAAGTGACCCTCTAGAAGTTGACACAATTAATGCTGCTACCTCTGATGGTCCTATATCTTTAGGTTCTGAACTAAAACTCAAACAATACACTACTACACAAATAGATGCTCTTAGCGGTATGACTGATGGTGAAATGGTTTATGACACAGATTTAAAAGCTATTAAATATTATGATACTAATGCATCCATATGGGTAAAAGTTTCTTCAACTGGCAGTTTTGCAGCTACTGGTGGAACAACAACTATAGCTGGTTCTTACACACTACACACTTTTACATCATCTGGAACATTTACTGTATCTACTGGTAGTAAAACTTGTAATGTTTATGTAATTGGTGGTGGAGGAAGTGGAGGTACAGATGGAGGTGCCTCATCATCTATGGGTGGTGCTGGTGGCGGTATGGCATACAAACAACTAGATTTATCTTCTTCTGGAGGTGCAGGTGGTTCTTATACAGTAACTGTTGGTGCTGGTGGTGCATTGAAAACAACTGACGGCACAGGTAATGTTGGAGGTACATCATCTTTTAGTACCTTACAAGCAACAGGTGGCAACGGTGGTGCTGAAACAAGTTCTACTACAACTCCAGCTTCTGGCGGTGTAGGTACTGGTGGAACAACTAACGGAACTGGTGGTACAGGTGGTCCAAGTAGCCCTACTGGCAACGATGGAACAGCAGGTGGTAACGGTACAAATGGTGCTCCAGGCGGCGGTGGCGGTGGTGCTGATGACAACAGTGGTGGTGATGGAGGAAATGGAGATTCTACCTATTACACAGGCGGCGGTGGTGGCGGCGGAGGCGACTCTCGTGGTGCAGGTTCACAAGGTGGTACTGGTGGTACAGGATTTTATACAGGTGGTACTGGTGGTGGCGACTCTGGTGCAGGTACAGCAGGAGGCGGTTCATACGGTGGTGCAGCAGGTAATGTAGGTTCTTCAAGAGTAAACAATGGTGGCGGTGGAGCTCAATTTGGTGGTGGCGGAGGCGGTATGGCTGATGGTCAAAACGCTTCTGGTAACAACACAAATGTTCAAGCAACAGGTGGTGCAGGCGGTAGTGGTGCTGTAATTATAAAATATTTGACTGAAGGATAATAATGGGTGTTTGGTACATAATAGAAAATAATAGAGTAGACAATATAATTGTCGCAGACAGTGAAGAAATAGCTATGCAAGTCGGACATACAGATAGAGTATTAGAGGAAACAGAAGATTTTGTTTTAGGTATGAATTGGCGATATGTAGAAGATTTAGACAAATGGTATAAACCAACTCATCTTTATCCAAGCTGGACATTAGATGAAAACTATGATTGGCAACCTCCAGTTGAAAAACCAGAAGGCGATTATTACTGGGACGAAGAAAACCAAGAGTGGGTTGAAAAAGTAGTGAGTGAGTAATGACTAAGAGTATAAAATTATCTGTTAGAATAGTAAAGATATAGGGAATTCATGTCAAGTATTTTAAAAGTAGACTCAATAGAAGAAAGAACATCTGGTGGTGGTGTATCTTTTACAGGTACATTAATTCCAGATGCTTTACGCTTAGCGTCAAAAACAACAGCAGAAAGAAATTTACTATCTGCCAGTACTGGTGATATGTTATTTAATACAGATACAGCAGTAATAGAATTTTACAACGGCTCTAGTTGGGCAGGAATTGACACATTGTTAACTCTTGTAGATGAAGACGATATGGCTTCTAACAGTGCTAGTTCCGTTCCTTCACAACAATCAGTAAAAGCTTATGCAGATACTAAGGCAAGCATTGGGCTTGTTATAGCTTTAAGTTAGGAGAAAAAAATGGCAGAAACATTCAAAAGTCTAACAGTTGACGCTGGTACAGCTATGGCTGATTTAATACCTACAGTCGCTGCTGGTACGACAGTTATTGTTTTAAGCTGTAGAGCGACAAACATACACGCAACATTAGATGCCACTGTAAGTGCAGAAGTAACAGATGGTTCTTCAAAGAATGGTTATATTGCTTTTACACTTCCAGTACCAAATACTAGTTCCGTTGAACTTGCAGGTAATTCTAAAATCGTTTTACAGACAGGCGATAAGTTGCAAGGACTTGCAGCTGTTGCTAGTACAATAGAGTATGTAATTTCTTATCTTGAAATGACTTAAAATGACTCGTAAGGTCAATCCGTTATATTTAGGAAAAGCACCAGAAGATGCCAGTTCTGATGTCGTTAGTGGTGTATTTGATACACAAACTGTTTATCAAAATTCAGCTAATAATTTTATGCCAGTTAACCCGCCTACATCAACTGCGGCAAGTAGAATTTATATACCTTCCTCCTTTGATGATGGTAACAATGTTTGGGAAAATTTCTTAGGAACATCGGGTACTAATAGTAGTTCTAGTAGAGGAAATCCTACATTAGCTACAAATGTAACACCAGCTAATGGTTCTAGTAAAATAACAAGTTATGTACAAGGAGGAACGGGAGATGGTTTAGTTTTTTCTGGAACTCAAGTAGCAAACACTTATACAACTATACATGTCACTAGATGGTCTGGTGGAAGTAACCAAAGAATATGGGGTGGAACTGTTGGAAATTGGCTTTCTGGACATTGGAATGGTAATTCAGCAGTTGCTTATCATAATGGTTGGCTTATTTCAAGTAACGGTGCTGGCTCAAATTGGTTAATATCAGTTGACGCACCTAGTTATTATCGAGGATATTGGGGTACTGGTTCTGAACAAGGAGGAACTGGTGGTTCAACTACTATTGGTGGAAGTTGGGCTCTAAACGCCACAGCAAACTCTGAATACAGTAACTGGCAGTGTTATGGAATGTGGTATTGGGGTTCTGTTTTAAGTGCTAATGATAGAACTATTGCCGTTGACTTTATAAAAAATCTTGTAGGAGTAGGATAATGAAAAAGATTATGTTTATCATGCCAGAGCATGTATCCGAAATAGATTTTAGTGAAATAACACAAGAATCAGAAGATAACCTTACTTATAATGAATTAGAAACTTTAACTTATATAACTTGGCAAGGTGATAACCCAAGTTCAGTACAATCTTTAATAGATAACTACAATTATCCAGTACAAGATGAAAATGACATAGATGAATTATCTTTTACTGATAAGTGGATGCTGTTTATTGGATGACTAAAAAAGGGCTAAATTTAATGTGGTATAATCATATTAACCCTCAAAACAATAATGGAGTAAATTATGGGATATAGACCAATACACGTTAACGAAACTGGTGGAGACACTACTGGTTTAAGAGAGTTTGCCAATGGTGCAGATTCTGGTGTCATAGTCCCTTCTGGAACAACAGCTCAAAGAGAATCTGGTGCGACAGCAGGTACAGTAAGATACAACACAACAATCGGAGCTTTTGAATACACAACAGGTAGCGATACTTGGGTAACTTTAGGAGAAGCTGCTGCTGACGGTTCTACAAAAGGTATAGCAACATTTGATTCAACAGAATTTTCTGCATCATCTGGTGTTATAAGCATAGGAACACTTGATGCTTCTACCATTGCAGACGGAACCGTAACAAACGCAGAGTTTCAATATATAGGAACATTAACTTCTGATGCACAAACTCAGTTAGATGCAAAAGCAACAACAGCTAATACACTCGATTCCTTCGCTGCACCAACTGCGGCTATAGATATAAATGGTCAAGAAGTATCAGATATTAAATTAAAGAATTATTACGAGACAGATGTTGCACTAACTTCAAGCTCTGGAGTGGTAGCAATTGATTTATCAGCAGGTAATGTTGGAGCCTTGACTTTAACAGAGAATGTTACAGACATTGACTTTACAAATGTACCAACTGATGGTTCTGCATCTTTTATGTTAAAAATTACACAAGACGCTTCTTCAGCTTATACAGTAGCTATAAATGCTATGACTGTTAATGGAGGAAGCGATGTCACAGGACTAACAGCTGGTGGAGCAGGATATACAATGTCTGCAACACTAGGTGGAGTTGATATTTTAACAATAATGTTCTTAGACGCAGGAACACCACTAATAAACGCACTGCAAGACTTTAGCTAAGGAGTACTAATGCCTTTAGGTTCAGCAAGATTCGGAATGCTCGGAGGAGCACCAGATATGGAAATGACATTATATATGGTTGCTGGAGGTGGCGGTGGCGGTCTCGGTACTGGTCATTCGGGCTGGGGTTATTTTAGAGGCGCTGGCGGTGGCGGTGGCGGTTATATAACTGGTACAGCAGAATTTTTTCAACCAAACACAGACTATGCAGTTGACATAGGTGGTGGCGGTGGTGGCCAAGGACAAGGTGGAGCTACTACTTTAGTTTATCAAGACGCAACTCTAACTTGTGTAGGTGGAGGAAAAGGCGGTAACGGTTCTGGTAATCATGCTGGAGGCGGTGGCGGTGGCGCTGGAGGTTCTGGCGGTGGTGGTGGAACAGTATTTGCTAATATTCGTCCTTATGATAGTCACGGTTACGGTGGTGGAGCTGCACAGCAGCCATCACAAACAGTTCCAGCAGGTTTTTCATCTTTAGGTAATGCTGGTGCACAAGGTAACAGAGGTTCTGGTTTCTCAGATGGTAATCCACCTCCAGGTGGAGCAGGTAGTGCTGGTTCTGGAACATTAGCTCCTTTAGGATTTTCCGTAGGTAATGGTGGTGCAGGTAATACAGTAAACAGAGGAAATGGTGGAACAGAAGGTTCAAATACAAGTGGTGGCTCTGGAATGATTTATATTTTATTTAATGAATTACTTTCAGTAAACATTGGTACAGGTGTAGTAGGTACTACAGGAACTTATAGTGGACAAAATTATGTTCATATAACTGGTGGGGCAGGAGATATTAGCTTCGGCTAATAATTAATTATGGCTCATTACGCAATTTTAGATGACGACAGCATAGTAACTCAAGTTATTGTAGGTATAGACGAAGACGATACTGACAATTTACCAGAAGAGTTTGGTAGCTGGGAAGATTTTTATAGTTCTGTAAAAGATGGAAAAACTGTAAAAAGAACAAGTTACAACACTTTCGCGGGAGAACACGCACTAGATGGTACACCTTTTAGAGGAAACTATGGAACAGTTGGTTTTATTTACTATGCAGAACAAGATATGTTTTTACCACCAAAGCCTTTTGACAGTTGGGTAGAAGATTTTGATAACTTTTATTGGAAAGCACCTATAGACAAACCAAATGATACTGATAACTTTGGCTGGGTAGAAGACGATTATCAAGACGACAATACAACTGGTTGGTTGTTAATAGAAGAACCCGAAGACGGAGAATAACTCTAAATCCTTCTTTTTAACTAGTATTTATGTATACTACAACTAGTGAAAAATATTATAACATTCGGTACTTTTAGTAAAGATATTTACTACACAGAAGCAATTCATCCAATACCTATGTCAGAATACCCTATTGAGTGGTATGAAAATATAAAAGCTGAGAAACTATACTTTGATGGGCAGGATGGAAAGAATGTTAAATCATGTCCAAGCTTTATAGAAATCTATCAAGAAGGCTATGTAATACCATCACCAACAGATTACTCCATAAGCGTAACCCCTCAAGGTGAGTTCTTTTGGGAGTGTGCTAGAAGCTTTAAAGATGTTATGGAAAGAGATGATATTGAATATCACTACAACGAACAATTAGTAAGCCATCTACCTAAAGACTATGACACTAAAATGATAATAAAGATAAACCTACCATGGAAAGTGTTTACACCTAAAGGTTACTCAATCAGAATAATGAAAATGCCTTTTACTAGTAATAAACTTTGGGAGCCTACTTATGGGGTTCTAAGAACTGATAGAAATTATCATTTAAACTTTCAAACTAATATTAAGTCAAACACTGAAGAAGTGTTTATTTCACAAGGAGAGCCTTTAGCTTTAATTGTTCCCTATAAAAGAGAAGATTTTAAAAGTCAGATTGTTGATTTAAATGAAAAAAATCAATATAGTACTCAATATCATAAGCATTATCTAAAAACTTACGGAACTTTTAAACCAAATTTTAGAAAAGACTACTGGGCATAAAATGAAAAAAATAACTGTATATTATGCAAGTCCAGATAACTTACAAGAAACACAAGACTGGTCAATACTTTATAAAGAGCCTACAAGTCTTAACAAATACTTATCAAAAAACATCAACAAAGAACGAAGTAATGATGTACAAAACCGTGGATTTATGTCTTGTACAGCATATAAGGGACTAACTAATAACACTTATGTTATAGAAAATCCTATAGATTCAAGTTATACATTAGATGGAAATATGCAATCAACTTCTAAAAATTCTTTATCTGCACTATATAAAAGAGAACCACAACTCAATAATCAAATACTTTTTGAGTATAACTATCCTCTTATCTTTTTTGCTGAAGAAAGTCTAGAGATGCAGTTTACAGCTCCCTATTTCCTAAACGCACCTCATTTAAAATATGGTGCAGTGACACCAGGCCAATATAATATTGGTAAATGGTTTAGACCCGTACAGACAGAAATAAATTTATGGGACAATGTTAAAGAGTTTGAGATAAAAAAAGGTGAACCTTTAGCCTTTATAAACTTTTTAACAGATAAAAAAATAGAATTTAAGATGTTTGAGATGACTACTGATTTAGCAAAAATTATGAATGTATGTGCTACAGCTAGTACTTGGGAAGTTAATGTTCCATTAGTCAATAGATACAGGCGTTTTCACGAAAGTAAGATGTTAAACAAAACTATAAAAAAGATAAAAGAAAATTTAGTTTAAAAACTGGTGTTTTTACTGTGGTATAATAATCATAGGCTAACAAGTCTATACGAAATAAAATCAAAAATAACGGAGACAAATTAACATGGCAAATAGACCGATACACGTAACTGAATCTGGTGGCGATACCACTGGTCTTAGAGAATTTGCAAATGGTGCTGACTCTGGTGTTATTATTCCACAAGGAACTACAGCACAGAGAGAATCTTCCCCTACTGATGGTGTTCTTAGATTTAACACTACTTCAAATTCATTAGAATATTACGGAAACTCAACATGGGTAACACTTGGAGAAGTAAGTAGTATTGACGATATTAATGATGTAACTTTAACAAGTTCACAATCTGGAGATTTCTTAAAGTATAATGGCTCAGCTTGGGTAAATGACCCAATTAATTTAGAGACTGATACTGTAGGAAACTTTGTAGAAGATGTAGCAGCAGGAAATGGTCTTGCTAAAACTTCTTCAGCAGGTGAAGGTCAAGATGTCGAC
>Ga0181401_1000997_pt1 | contig 11375 bp, 13 predicted proteins | sample 24SPOviralmetaG_FD_130130 | JGI IMG/M metagenome (GOLD analysis project Ga0181401, IMG submission 130130) | Marine viral communities from the oligotrophic San Pedro Time Series (SPOT) site, San Pedro Channel, CA, USA - 24 SPOT_SRF_2011-07-20 | ecosystem: Environmental > Aquatic > Marine > Strait...
ACTATTAATAAATAATTTAAATAATTTAATTAAATCACATTTATAAAAAAAGACAGTTAAAGTGATTTTTCGGGACTTTGTAAATAATATTAATTATTTTTTCGAAATAAAAAAAAAATAAAAATTTCAATACTAATATACCCTTTTATCACTTTAACTGTCTTTTTTTTATATTGTGACCTTAGACCATAATTATTATAATTATAATATATATAAATTTCTTTAATACCCTTATTTCCCTTAAAAAAAAAACTGAAAAAATGAAATATCAAATCCAATTATTTATTAGTAATTTATTTTTATATAGAATACATTTATTTATACAAAATTATTTTATAGTTATATATTATAATGACTGAAGAATATGATGAAAATCTTAATATGAGTTCTGAGCCGGAAACCCCCGAAAATATAGAAATTGAAATTAATGAAGAGAAAGAGACACCTAAAGAGAAACCGAAAAAGGAGAAGAAGAAGAGAAAACCGATGACCCCTGAACATAAGGCCAAATTATTGGAAGGATTAAAGAAGGCCCGAGAGAAATCTAATTTAATGAGAAAGAAGAGGAGCGAAGCGAAAAAGATAATTAAACAAAAAGAAAACGAAGAAGTTGACCGAATATTACATGAGAATTTATTATCAAAAGGAAAAAAGGAAGATGATAAAGATAAGGAAATCGAAAGACTTAAAAAGAAATTAGAAAGTTTAACTCTTCAAGATGTTATAAAAAAACCGAAAAAGAAGGTACGACCACCGACGCCCGAACCAGAGGAAATATCAGAACCAGAACCAGAACCGGAAAAATTAGAAATAATTATAGAAAATAAAATTTTAGAAGTTGAAACACCTTCGAAAACCATTAAAAAAAGAGTTTGTAGAGGAAGGAAAAAAAGAGGGGGTTATTGATTTTCAATAGTCATTTTTAAGTTCTCTTGATTGTTATCATATAAAATAATACTGTCTGAACTGCATTTAATTATCTTTGAAGTCTTCGACGAATTGCTCTGCTTATTATTTTCTTCTTCCACATCGACTATTTCTTCAATTCCATTTAACGAATTTTTTAAATCATCTGCGAAAGTGGAATTCATCAATAATCCTTTTAATCTTTTATCTTTTCTTTTTTTATCTATCTCGTCAATCATTTTTATTAAATCATTTTTATAAAAATAATCTCCAAATATCCAAGAATACATTTAATATAATTATAGATTTTTAAATTAATATCTTGAACTTAATTAATGATTATCTCCGCCAAGAAAATTAAACCTATTGAGAAGAATAAACCTAAAATTACTTTGAAAAAAGTGTTTCAATCATACAAGAAAAGCAGTCAAAAGGACAAGAAAAGCGAACCAAATAAGAATAAGCGAGCCAACGTAAAAAATAAGAAAAAAAATAAATCTAAATATTAATATGCCTAACGCTGTGCCTCATAAATTTAAATGTGAATGTGGACAAGTTCTTTTAAATCATTATCCAAGTCAAATTTTAAATCATAGATTAAGTAAGAAACACGCTCTAAGATTAGTAAATAGAATAAAATTATTAGAAGAAATTGAAAATAATAAAATTAAACAAGAACAGAAAAAAGGTTCAGTAGTTTTAACTTTTGAATAGGAATGGCTACATTCTATATCCTAATTAAAAATATTTATTATTATTAAATGTGTTTACCCGTTACAGATGATTTAAAAATTGAGGAAATTGGAGATGATATTTTTAATAATGTGTTTTTACCTATTATTTCAATTCATAAAATAATTAAAGCATTTTTTAAAAGTTTTTTGTGTGAATATGAGAAAAAAAAATAATATAGTAATATATAAAAATGGTTAAATTATTAAGAATAACTTCTGAGGATAATGGAAACTTTAAAGCAGATTTGGATGCAGGAATTGAAATAAAAGAAAATTCTAGTATTGCTCTTCAAAACTTAACATTTCAAACTGAAGATTTCACGGCGTTTCGTGTAGGAGCAGGAAATAGTTTAGTGCAGTTTGATTACGGAAATTTACAAAGAGATAAAGCACTAACTGCTAATTTAAAAATAGAAAATTACAGTAAAGCAACTATTCATACTTTTTATAAAAATTTAGAAGCAACATTAAATAGATGTTTAGGTGTTGGAAGTTCTGCGGCTTCAATAGGAAATCAAAAAGGCGATTCATATGCTAATTTTATGATAAGATACGACACCGAAAATATATTTCCTCCTCCTTCTGAACCAGTGGAAAAAAACAGTATTATTTATAAATTATCTCCTATGATGCTGATGTTTAATTTTAATGATACAGGAGACCCAAGAGGAAGCGACGGAATGGAATTATTCGACCGTTCCAGAAATTCGGCAAACAGTCCTGCTTTAACTATTAAATTAAGTGGAACCGACCAAGAATTAGGAGATATGAGACAAATCGGAACAGCAGCGGCGACAAATGAATTTATAAATTATATTTACCCTAATATATTTGTTGAATGGTGTAAAGGGTCGGCCATGTTTATGGTCGGTATTGCTTCATTAGTGGCAAATGCAGGGGCGTCAGATACTAATGGCTTTTGTATTGGTTTAAGTTTTACAGATTTAATAGGAGCGACAGACTTAGGAAATAAACCTATTCCGACTTCTGCTCGTGATTTTGAAATTAGAGTTAAAAAACCAACTGACTTTTTCGAATATGTAGAGCCAAGTAATCCAGGAGTTAACCAAGTATCAACTTATACGCCATTTTTAGTAACAGACCCGGACTCATTAAAAAATGACCATTTATTATTTGAAAGAAGAGAAGGTAAAATATTAGCGTCTGTATTAAATGGAAGTGTAGCAGGAGGAGTTAAAAATTTTATTTTTGAACATACTTTAACAGATGAAGAAATGGAAAAATCGATTTATCCATATATAAGCGTTTTTGGTGCGGCTGGAGATGCGCTAGTAGGACGGCCAATAGTTACTATCAATCCGTTTTTTTATCCAGTAACAAATAATATACCATCATTAGATAATCAATATTACCAATACACGGGATTAAATCAGTCTATATTAGGGGGACCTAATGCTTATGATAGTTTAACTGATTTTTCCTCTGTTGTTCCTTATAGTGATGATTTAATATTTGAAAATGAAAGAACTGCAAAAACAAATTATAACCCAAAACTTACACTTAACGCCGAAGTATTGAGAGCACTTGGATTTAATAAATCTGGAAATAATCCAGTTACAATACAAAGACCAGAAACTTTATTAACTATTGACGAAGCTAATAATATACCATTTTTACAATTTAATATTATAAGTGATGGATTAAATGATTTTGTAAATAGTGATAATTATATTGTTTTATTGGATAGTAATCCTTTATATAGTTATGATGCTTCTCGATTTGATTATTCGGATAATAAAAATACAAGTTTCGATAAATACAATAAAAGAGGAAGAAGATTAAATATATTGGCCACAATTCCAATAAATAATAATTCAGGTATTTTAGAATATCAGTCTAATGAACTCGTATATATTGATTTTGATAATAAATTTCCTCAAGTTTTAAAGAATATAAGATTGAGAGTATTAGATAAAGATTTTGGAGAAATAAAAACTACTGGACAATGCATAATGACTTTATTAATTAAAGATGCTTAAATTTATTTTTTAGTTCTTTTAATAACAATTTTTTTATCTTTCCTTATAGGTTTTAAATCTCCTGGAATATATGCGGCCCCTTTTTTAATATGTCCGAACCTTTTAGAGTGTTCTGGTTTCATCATTAATTCAATTAATTCTAATTTTCTCATTTTGGAATAACCTTTAATATTAGTTTTAGAAATTTCTTTTTTGAGAACTGAAACAGGATGAGATAATAATATTTCTTTGGTAATCATTTTTATAATATTATTCAAGAAATTTTTATTCAAAATTAAATTTATTTTCTATTTATAATATATAAAAAATGTCCGATAAATATTTTGATGGAAGTGTAAAAACACAATACCTCGACCCTGTTTCGTATGTACCAAATGGGAGATGTGCTTTTGAACTCGATGGTTCTAAAATGGCTTACCTTTCTAATATGAGACTTTTAGATTTAGGAGTTGTTACGGATTCTGCTACTCCTTATAGTAGAGGTCTAGGAGCATTAAGTCTTATTAAAAATATTAGGTTAATGGACGCCAGAACTGAATTAAGTGCTTTAAGAAATCCTGCTCAATATTTATTTTTTAAGAATGCTAATAGAACCAACGCAATTAATAAATCAAATGATAGTTATTTAAAAAGAAACGCTATGGGGCAGGAAATTTCAGCAGTAAATAATAAACTCGACCATATCTACGCTTCGGGCGACGCAAACACAACAGAAGCAACAACCAATAAAGCGTATTTGGATTTAAGAGAAGTTTTTCCTCTTTTAAATCAATTAAGAGTTTTACCAACTCAAATATTTAGAAATTTAAGAATTGAAATCGAATTCGACACATCAGCAACTAGTCAAATTTTAATTTCGGATAATGTGAGTTTTACAACTTTAAGGCCTGTTCTTGCTGTCGACCATATTCACAATGACGTTTTAGTTAAACAAGAGATGGAGGCATTAATAAAATCTGGAATTGTATGGGACGAAATAGTTCATGATAACTGGGTTATTAATGCTGTTGATACTTCTGGATTTGGGGCGGCGGAAACTGCAATTCAGAGTTCCTCTAATCATTCATTAGCATATAAAGGCAAAGTTGTAGAACGTCTATTATTATGTAAACAGTTAATCGATAAATCTCCCTCTGTTAGTGGAAGTAATGTTTTAGGATTTGGTGGCGTTGCTTCTTCTTATGCTGTTCTTAATCAAACTACTCAATTTAGAGTTAATGGTAAAAATATAATTCCTGGATTTAATGGAATTAATAGACCAAACGAACGACTCGGAATACTCTCGGACGAATGGGGAAGCGTAAATGGTTTTATAGGTTCTAATCTTTATAAATGGAGTCAAGCGAATAACAGTTTAAATAATCCACTTTTATCTGGTCAGATGTCATGGGATTGTGTAAGATTGGGTCAACGTGTAGCAGATTTACAAGTTCAAATTCAAAGAACTAATTTACTAGATACTGACCCGTTAAACCCTACAAATTCGGCGTTGACTGTTAATGCTTATGCAGAAGTTAAAAAAGCAATGAGTGTTGGAGCCGGCGGGTATGCTGTAGTTTTTGCTTAATTCATAAAATCCTTTTAAAACTATTTTTATTCAAAATTTAAAATATAAATCTTGACTAAATTTATAAAATGTCTGAGAAAGTAATTCGAATCACAAGTCAACAAGGCTTCGCCGCCGTTTATGACAATACAACAAAACCAACAGGACTTAATCTTTTAGACTTTACAATTCCAAGAGGATATAATATTAATATGGCCGAAAGTTATGTAGCCATAAACGGTCAAATAAATAGTAGTTCTGGAAAACCCGCCAACGCTTCTTTTTTCTTAGAAGTAAATAATAATGATAAAGTTAATGTTCCTACGAGTGCTTTAGTTCGTAATTGTTCTATTACAAATGATAAAGGACAAATTGAAAGTATTCGTAGATTAGATACTTTAAACTGTGCTTTATATGGTTTAGAAGATACAGCAGAAGAAAAAAAAGGAAATATGAATTCATTCTCTCAATTTGAAGGAGATAGAGGAGTTAAAAACCAAACTTCTTTTAATTTGGACGTAGTAACAGATAATACCACTCCAGACGGGACAACTGTTAACACATCTCATATTTCAAGAGCAATTTCAAGAGATATTAAAATACCATTAAATCATATGTTCGGAGTTTGTAATAGTGAAGCATATTCGACAGACGTATTCGGAGAAACTAGAATTCATATCGAAACTAATTTCGCTTCTGGAACTCTTCCGGGCCTTCAATCTCGTATTTTAGGAGGTAGTGAGGATTCGTCTCTTATGTTTGACGCTACTAATCATTATGGAGATATGGTAGCACAAAACGGAATAGCTGCAGGTGCTTCTACTGGACCTCTCGAAAGTTCTGGAAATTATGGAGATTGGGAAAACTTATACCCTTTCTATGTAGGTCAGCAAGTTTTAGTTAAAAAAAATGTTTCCACTATTGGAGACGTTACAACTGCTCACGAAATAACCGCTATTAAATTTCAAGAAGATAATGTCGCCAATCCTCCATTAAATCAATCGAAAGTATTTATGACTTTAGACCCTCCTGCATTTTCTAATCCAGTCGGAGACCCCGCCCGAGATATTACCGCTATCGAAGTTAAAGCAGATTTAAACTCAACTTTGACTAATGTCATTAATAGAGCAGAATTAGTTTTAACTCTTACCCAAGAAAGTCCAGACGAAGAAATTGAATTTTCAACTTATACAAGTGAAGAAGATAATGGAAATGATTTAACAAGTTTTTCAAGAACTTATTTATGTGAGCCAGAAGCAAACGCTCTTTTTGTTGCTTGTTGTAATCCTGGTGCCATTCTACCAGCACGAACTATTGAGAGTTATAGATACGCAGTAGACAACGAAGAACAAACTGGAAACCGAGACGTTGTTATTGGTCAACCATTACATTTTGATAGACTTCAAAGATGCTTAGATTCACAGGTAGGATTAGGATTTAAAAACGCACAATTAGAATTTTATAAAAATGATAATACCCAATCGACCGCCTATTTTGCTCCTATTTCTATGATTTGTGAAACATTAGAGGAAACAGAGGAAAATAAAAAAGTGGCCATCCAAATAGAATGTGCTGCACAATTAAAAACTATTATTTTATATAAGAGTATGTCAAAAAGTATTTCCAAATAATTAAAAATTTAATTTCTAATTTTAAAAATTAATTTATTTTCATATATTATAAAATGTCTGATAATGATTTAATCCAACGTGTCTTATATCACCAAGTCCAGCCTCAAAGTATTCAAGCAACATACACCGAATACAATCAATTAGACTTTCTTATTAGTGTAGGAGAGGGTAGAAGTCTTCTTCCTGGTTCTGTTCGAATTTTAGCAGATTTAAGAGTTAATGAAACTGGATTAACAAGAAGCACTGGAGCAATTACTTATAATAGAAACTGTGGAGGACACGCCTTTATTGATTCCGTTCAAGTCCAAACACAAAATCAAGGACTTTTAGAAAATCTCCAAAATTACGGCCGATATGTTAATATGGACGCCAACGCTTCTTTAGATAATTTGGATATGTTAGATAGTCGTCAAGCATGTGAACTTAGAGCCCCTTCTCAAGCAGTATCTACTGATATGTGTGAGGGAATAGTTTCTTCAGTAGGAGGAGGTGATAATATAACTAACGACGCCGATTTTTCCATTAAGCCACTAGTATGCTTAAATAAAATGAATAGAGACCTCCCTTTTAGTAAATCTGGAATTGTTACAGTTCAATTAACCCTCGCTCGAAGTATGTCAGCATTATTCGGACAAAATCAAACTGTAGACGCTAACTATTCCCTATCAAATGTTCGATGTTGTTATAAATCTATTGTTGAGCCTATGGATAAAAGTCCTGTAAATATGGGTGTTGTATATAGTGTAAAATCTAATATTCTTTCTGGTACTGCTTCAATTTCCGCCAATGTTCCAGCGGTTTGTGATAGTGTAGCAATTAACTTTATCCAGAACCAACACGAAAACGCCCAAGTATATGATAATTACAAAAACGAATCAGTTCAAGGACTTGAAGAACTGCAGTTTATAATGAACGACCAGACTAATTCTTTAGTGACTTATCAACTCACCGACCAAACAGAAATATTAGAAAGATTTATTGATAGTATGAGAAATACATCACATAATCAGGTATCATTACAGAAATTCAGAAGTAATTGTGCCTTTGCTTGTGGCTTAAATTTCGAAGAACCAGTGGATTTATCAAATAATCGATTTACTCTTCAAATTACAAGTGGAGTCACTAATCAATACCCTGTAAATGTCTTTATGTACTTCATGGCGTCGGCGTCAATTTAAATTTAACAAATACTTTTAAAACTTAAAAAATTTTTATTAACATAAACTATATATTAATAAAATGGTTAAAAATATTACAATAACTCAAAGCACTAATGGAATTCATAACGGATTCGTTAAATTAACTGGTTCCGGCCCTTCTGTATACGCCGATTCATCACCAGCACCTACCGCCGATAATAATGATAGAGAAGGTTGGTTATTTACTAAAACTTCTGGAGCAGAAAAATTTAATTATTATTTTTACGGACAAGGAAATAAGCCAATTACTTTAGCACATTTAAATAATGTTTTCTTTACTGGTGCAATAGATAATTATGTTTCAGACGCTTCAGTTCCTTTCGTCGTTATATATACTAAACCTACTGGAGTAGGAGACGCTGGGGCTTGGTATCATTCTAAAATAGCATACGCCTTACATAATACAGAAGATATACAAATTGGAGAAATATGCTTATTTAGTTGTATTGGAGAAGTTGTAGATGTTCCAATAACATATAGACAAGTAAACTTATTAAATAAAATAATTACAGGAGACGCTTTAAGAACTGAGGAAATATTAACCATTTCTATTCAATCTGACAGCGGGGCCGCAGATACTACTCAAATTTTAATTCAAGATGTAGGATTTCAAGCATTAAGAGGAAATCATAAAATTAAAAGAAATATTAAATTAGTGGTCTAATTTCGAATTTAGGAATTCGTACTTGTTTAAAAGTATAGTCTTTATGTTTATTAAAATGTTTTCCATCCATCATTTTATACAAAGTAGAACGAGGAATTTTATAATCTTCAAATAATTCTTTATATCTTTTATACAGTTTAATTTCGTTGGTTTCGTTATTGGTAACTTGAAACTTATAATAAGTCATTTTGGGGGATTGTTCGAATTTCATATTATAGTTTATTTGTTTATAATGTTTAAATAGATTTTAATTTTTATACAATTAATTTAAATGTCTAATTATATATAGAGTTAGTCATTATCTTTTTCGTCGGCGAAAATATCAGAAATTTCTAAATCATCATCTAGTTCAAAAGTTTCTAATTCATCATCTTCTTCAATATAATATTTTTTAATATTATCTTTAAAAATATCTAAATCAGGTATATTATATCCCCTAACTTGTTTTTTTCTTCCTTTATTTATAATATAAAATTTGGTATCTTCTGCACCTAAATCTAATATTAATGATTTGTTTCTTCTTGAATTACTTTCAATATGAGAATAATTTTTTAATAGAAAGTTAGTATAATGACCTTCAAACTGAGAAGTTATAATTTTAGTTTTTCCTTTTTGTTGAATTATTTTATATTTTTTAGGATTATTAACCATTTCTGAAAGAAATTCATAAATAGGATTAGAATTAGACATTTTCATATCTAAATACGCTTTTGTGATTACTCTGTCTTTTGGGTCACTTGGTTGAAAATTAGAAATATCATAATTCATAAAATAAGTATAAATTGAATTTAAACCATCTTTATCCTTATATTTTACAATATCATATAATATATCATAATATTCTCGTTCCTGTTTATTACCTGCTTTAAAAACTATATACCTTCTATCCCCGGGGGCGATATTAATAGGATTAATATTATTTGTAAATAAGAAAAGACGGCAGAAATTCTTAAATTTTTCTATATCTGTCCTCATTTTACGAATATTTAAATCTTGAATTGTTATTAAATCTTTTAATTTGTCTTTATTAAAATGTCCATCACTTCCACAAACTTCATTTAATTGAATAAATATTTTTCCTTCAGAACTACTATTAAAAGTTCCAAAGACATTTTCCATTGTTCCGTCTCTGTGAGTATATTCTTTACCTATACAACATTCTAAAATATTCAGCAGTAAATCTTTTCCTACTCCTTCTTCTGATTTAATTAATATAGCGGTTAAAGGAAGTTCTTCGGGCTTTTGAAACATATGAGCAATATATTTAATTAAATATTCTTTTCCTTTTTCTTCGAAATTAGTAAGTAAATTTAAAAGGTCTAAAAATTTATTTACTTTTTCCATATCAGGATTATCTATTTTTTGAGTTTTAAATCCGGTAAAAGTATTAAAATATTCTGGATTCGCTTTTTCCAAATTTGGATAAAATTCAATTTTTTTATAACTTAGTCTTTCGGGGTCCTTTATCCATTCGTTAAAAAATGGTTTATCTTCTAATTGATAAGGAGCGACTAAATCCATAAAATCTCTTTTGTTATAATAACTAATTTCCTTATTTTCTATGTGAACATATTTTAAAGGACTGCATATAATAAGATGATTTTTTTCAAAGTCTTCCTTTATTTTTTTATATTCAATATTATAATCCGGGGGTTTTTCGTCTATTTGAATAAGTGGAAATTCCTTATTTGTGAATTCAATTTGATATTCTTTTCCGATTTCGTTAATATGTTTTAATGTATTTTCGAGATTAATATCTTTTTTTAAAATCAATCCATCAAATACCGGGGCCAAAGTTATAGTTTGATATTCTTTTAAAATTTTTTGAAGAAGTTCATTTTCTAAATTAAAAATAATGTAAGACATTTTAGACCCAATATGCTGATTTTCTTTAAAATTAATATGCGAAAATATCTGTAAGTTATCATCTATAAGTTGTTTGAATTTCATTATTTCTTTTATTAATATTTGGATGTCTGTATCAAAAGTATTAAAATTTTTTGGTTTTGTATTTCTACCAAATAAAATACTAATATATTTCAATTTATTAAATCCATTTCTGAAATACAACTCTCTTTTATTCGCGTAATCAAATATTTTTTTGAATTCATCTTTTTTATTTGGAAAGTGAATATTAATAATATATTTAACAAAATTAAAACATGCATTACGCATATCAATATCATAAGCCATATCATTTAATAAATAACTTCTTAATTCATTTGAAAGACCCTGAATGCTCCTTCCGTCTCGGTCAATTGAAGACGAGAACATTCGACCAGAATCAGAAAACGAATATTTATCGTTTACGGAATATTTATTTTTTTGAATTCTTTTAAAGTATGATTTAACATTATTAATATAGTGTGAATCCAGTGGTTTATTTGGATTGTTAAAATTCTTTTTAATAAAATCTGGTTTATAACTTATAAATAAATCGATTTTTTCTTGTTGTTCCTCATTAAGTTGAAAATTATAAGTTTGAGAAATATAAGACATTTTATATAAATGTATATTATATTTTATGTTTAAGTAGTAATATATATACAATTTAAATAATATGTGTAAATGAAAACTTAAACAAAACGACACCCCCGAATTTACACCACTTCCCGGGCGGGCGTACGTGTAAAAAATTAAATCGTGTGTCTATCGTGAAAATTAAATTGTGCAGGTATCGTGAAAATTAAACGAT
>Ga0181401_1001000_pt1 | contig 11348 bp, 13 predicted proteins | sample 24SPOviralmetaG_FD_130130 | JGI IMG/M metagenome (GOLD analysis project Ga0181401, IMG submission 130130) | Marine viral communities from the oligotrophic San Pedro Time Series (SPOT) site, San Pedro Channel, CA, USA - 24 SPOT_SRF_2011-07-20 | ecosystem: Environmental > Aquatic > Marine > Strait...
AACTTTGCTAGAATGTAATAGGGAACAATCAGTTCAAAAGGGTAGAGAGTTTGATAATAATGCTATATTTACAAACCGAATGGGTAGAGTGGTTGAGCTAGATGTTGGAGATACTATTGAAGTTAAATCAGCCTTCATCAATAAACGAGGTTGTGCTAATCCCGACTCAATTGAGTTCAAAGGCAGAACACTTGGAGTTGAATCAACATTCACTCAAACGACTCATGCTACATTTTCACCAACATCATATTCTCTTGATAATAAATATCCACCTGTTTTGTTTAGACCAAACGATAGACCAACAACAGATCCCGAGAATCCAGATGTAATTGACCCACTTGTTCTAGATATTCCACAAGATAGAATTGTATTTAAACAAATATACAATCAAGAAATTTCGGTGTCTTTGAAAGATAATGAGGCATATTTAGAGACACAACTTTACAAGACTTCTGATGGTGAGTCGTATGTATATCATCCAAGAAAACATTTTCGGGAAGTGTATAATGCTGTTAATTTTGATGGTGAGGTTGTTTCAAGTCCTTATTATCTCGAAGCAAGTTATGTCCAAACTTATTATACAAGACCCGATTTTGATATTGATTTAACTGCTTCAGCACACGGCGGAAGATATTTTTATCAGAAGGGGATTTTAAGTGGTGAGTGTCGTTATAGTCCCGAAGATAGTTTCTTCTTTGGAAAAGGTTTTGCTGGATATGAGAACTATAAAAAAATGTTTTTAAAGGAAGATTATCATAATGTTTTTCAGGAAATCACTTTTAGTGGGGATTCTTATCCAACAACAAAAGCAGATAATGCCGTGTATTCCATTGTTGATAACAATGATAACTATTTGAGAAGAACTCTATTTGGTTATAGGAAATTAAAACCGAAGAATGATTGCAAAAAGTTCTTTGTATTTGAGAGAGAATATGACTGGATGATGGTTGGTGATGATGTCCCTTCTTATACATTTATCGAAGATGATGGCTCAACCACCGAGATCACCGCTAAATTATGGTTTAATGCTCTTGATGAAAATGATGGTCTTGATTTACCAACATCATTTCCCAATCGATTCAAAAGACCAGCATTCCGTTCACCAGCATTATTTCCTTATATTAAAAAGGTTAAACTTAACAAGATCGAAGTTGAAACGGGATATTCAACACCTCAAAGCATATCTGAACAAATAACTAAACAACTACAACGAGAAGATGCAGACAATCCAATTATATACAATAAACAAGGGAGATATGATTACACGACATCATTACAAACTGGATATTATGAACCTGTGAATTGTGCTACAACAGACTTTAATTTAGTGAATTATAGGAATTATTTTAACATTCCATTTGGAACAGATGACACAAGAGACATGGAGTCTGCTTTTAAATGGTGGAAAACATTTAATACGATTCTCATAAAGAGACCCGACTTATATGAATATGGGACGAAGATAAACACTCGATTTGGATTTGTTGGGACTATTCCCCAACAATTAGCAAACCCACCAATAGATCCAAGAAATCCGCCTGACAATCTAGGTTTTGGAACACCAAACTATATCTTAAATGATATCGAATATGATGCTACACTCAAAAATAATCTAAATGATCCAATCATAACTTCGTGGTTATATACAGAACACAACTTAAAAATGTTGAGTGAGTTGTTTGATGTACAAGGTCGTTATCCTGAATTATTCTATGATGAAACTAAAAGTTTAGAAGATAACTATCCATTTTTAAACATTCAATATGTATCTCCAACCGATACGGATTGGACACAACCAGCAACCATTGATAATAGCCGATTTTTACATATCAATCGGTTTAACACTCACACAACGGAAGATGCTTATACAGGTGGAAATGCTTTTGATATTTTAGGTGATGATGGATATGTTAAGTTTACATATAACAATGGACTAGCAGGAGCAAATCTTAGGACATTCGATACAGACCACAGAACAACAGCATTCTTTTTTAAATATGATAAAACATATAGGAACGTTGACACGGGTGGAGAATCAACAGATAAATTGTCTTATGGATTTGCTACAAAAACAAGAACAACTTATGGAGTTGGTGGGACAGAAGAAGATTATATCACTTTACATCCCGAACTTGTAAATGGTTTGAGACCCGAGATATTTAACATGAGAGGTGGAATGCAACCATTTACATCTGCCGGAGCGGAAGGGGACGGAGTTTCTGTATGGGATGCTGGTAATATAAATGGGCATACCAATGGGAATGGAAAACCAACGATGATAGGTTGGGATTATCACTTTTCATCGTGGGGGAATGTTGTGATGTCTTTGTCAACGGGAATGGGTTTAACAGGGAAAACCATAACATCACATGCCTTCAAGAGTTATGATACGAATCTATCTTTTCAACAAGGAGGCACAGATGCTACACCCCTTATCCAAAAGAGTTATATAGGAGCCAATGATATAGCTTTAGAATATGATAATATAAGTAATCGTTTTGGATTCTCATATCTACATCGACCAAATAATGTTGGAAATCTGTATGATGCTGGTGCTACTTATGTTGCTGGCGATGTTAAAACAGAAAAACCTATTAACTCAAATGCAGATGATGAAGTTATTAAAATCAATCCTCGAACTTTAAAATGGAATTGGTGTAATGAGATGGTTCCTTATATTTTTCAAAGTGGGAAAATATCGGGTATTGGTCAACTCACCGGATCGATTACATTAGACCCAATGAATCCCAACTTTTCTGCTTGGGAATATTATGATAGTCGTTGTGGTGTATGTATCAATTTCGGGAAATCATCAAAAATAGATGAAAATAAATACAATACCAGTCAAAGGCAGATATGGAATAATTCTCTGTTGGGTATTCTTGGATTCAGTTATGATCAATTTAATCCAACGGAAATAAATTCTAAAAATAATCAAATATCAAGAATTACTGATAGAAATATAAATAGTCTTGACAATCCTTCCACGAATGCCGATTTTCTGAATACAAATCTAAATAGTTTTGTCATAAATCCGTTTGGTGCTGTTCAGCAAGGGACACAATTGCCTTTTGCTCTTGAGGTTGTTTTACAAGATGCCCTAACATATAAACCGAATGATCATCAGGACGTCCCTATGGTAAATCTTCCAGCAATCACTGTTCCAGCTAATTCCGTTAAAATAGAAGGTGTGAATCTTCCTAGAGTTTCACTTCATCCATATATGACTATAAGAAGTGATATCATGAGACCACAGAAATATATAGGTGGTTTAAATTCAGGTTTAAGTCTTCCGGTTTGTGCTGTTGTGGATAGAGCAAATGCCGAGAAGGATTATGTTCAACTTATCGGTTCCGAAGTCTACACAATAACAGAACCCGTGAAGTTCTCATCGATTACAACAATAATCACAGACCCCGATGGGACATTGTCTTTACTAGATGAGGGTTCATCAGTAATCTATAAAATATCCAAAGCTGATAGTCTATCAAGATATAATATTCTTGATGATTTTAAAAAAATGTTAAATGAAAAAAAATAATTGATGTAAATATAAATACGATGAATAAAATGACCGATGAACAGAAAAAACAATTGAAACAACACATGGAGAAACATAAGAAAGCAGGGATGAGTGCAACTGAAATGAAACGGCATCGAATGTTGATGATGGTTCGTATGAGAAAAGGAATGTCTGTTCAGAAGGCTCATAATGATATTAAAAAATCATCATCTAAATCTGAATATTAAAAAGGTGGTAAAATCAAAATCAAAAAAGTTTATTTTTAAAAACTTTTCCCCCCTCGGGGGAGAATTATTTTCTGAAAAATACTTTTTCCAAAAAAAAACTACCACCTTTTTAAAGTTAATCGAATCGGAGTAAAAAGTGTCCCTTCTTCACTTCAAGTGAAAAATTATTCTTCTTTTTTAACTTTGATTTAATCTCTAATTCCTTCTTAACATGAAGGGGTATGTTTACATCAATTCGTCTAGGTCTATTTGGGTATTCATTAAGTTCTTTAATAGCCTTACGAACTGATGGAATTGCTCCGAACTTCTTAACATAATCAGCATCTCGATATAATTCATCAATGGTTTTATATTCACTGAAAGATATGTCAAAACCATTCCGACAAAAATGTTTTATTTTCTTACAAGTATGTATCACAGCATTCTTTTCTTTAATGGTGAGTAGTTTGTTTGGATTTGGATTGATAAGACAATGTTTTAATTCAACCACATTATTAAAAGGTAGATAAATACTTGGTTCAATACTATCAAGTGAATTGATATGATGAACCATTATACCAGCACAATCAATTTTTTTGTATTGTTTGGGATTTGATATATCAAGACCTAGAAGATCAATCATTCTGCATAATTCATTCTTACTCCAAGATTTATGTATAATCATTTATATTTTATACAAAGAAAAAAAAAATATCTTAATAACATATATAAGATGCCTATGAAAAACGGTGAGATGACTTTAGGTGAACTCAAAAGACTTGTGAAGAAATACAATGAACTAATGTCTCTAGATGTTAAAGGGATGAAGAGACCTGAACTATTAGAAGCAATCGATAAGGCTGGGTACAAGGTAAATCATCAAGAGATGAAACTTGAACTAAAACTAAAACAGAAGGTTAAAAAATTACCTAAAACAATTAAGATGCCTCCGAAAGCACCGCCGAAGTCTGATGCTGATAAAAAGAAAGCAAAGGATAAGAAGAAAGAATCGGTGATCCAATACATACTTAAAAATCGTGAAGTTCTTGAAGATGAACGGATTAAAACTTTGTAATGATATATCCAGTTGAATCATCTTCTCGAAGTTCTTCGAGTTTCATCAATCCAAGTAAACATCCGACAAAATGTCTATGGTCTTCACTAGATACTTTAAGTTTGTTAAGTCTTCGATAATGAAAGACGTCCATATAATTTTTCATAACTATTTTCTGTAAATGTAATGGCTTGTTGTTTCTTAAACCATTAAGTATTAATTGGTTTCCAAGTTTCATGATTTCATCAGGATTCTTTGTCTTATATTTTGAAACTAATAAGTTTTTATAGTGAAACGTTATGTATTTTGTCTTTCCCATAATATAAATACTATAAATAATCTTAAATTATTATCTTTATATGCTTTAAATCTTTAATTATTATGAAAAATACACTATTTAAAGTATAAATTAATTAATTTATATGTATTTTTAAGTAGTTTTAAGAATAAATCAAGACTTTTAACATATTTTTTGACAATTTAAAGAATAAATCAAGATTAAATCACTTAAAGATATATTTATACTATACCATAATATAATATAATGCCTGAGATGACTGAACAAGAAAAAAGAGAATATGAACTATATGTACAATATAGTATTATGTGTGATGAAAATAAAGAGTTTCTAAAAGCCATTACTTGTTTAATGAACAAGCTACGAACGAGTGAGGGTGATGTTTGTAAAAAGATTCTCGATGATTTTATGAATAGTAATTTATATATAGAATGCATTGAGAGACACATATCACAAGATCTAATCCATAGTTAAATAACCATGTTCATCTTTTTTTAATTTAATTTTTCCACAAACAACTTCAACGTTATCCGATGATGTTGTTTCTTCTGTTTCATAAGTTGTATCACCTTTCTCGATTAAATCAGTGAACAATTTTAAAAGGTCGGCTCTGTCTTTTAACAACTCACATATCTCATCATACATTTCCAACGTTTCTTGATATTCGAATACAGGTGAATTAAAACTCATTATATATATATACATAGATTTTATTTTTGAAAAATGTCCGTGCGGATTATTTTTGCATTTTTTTTTTCTTGTATATATATATATGACTAAATACTCCAATGCCTATATTTATGGAATCAAATGCAATACTACAAATCTTTTGTACATCGGTTCATCAATGGAACCCATGAAAACAAGACTGACAAAACATTTGACAGATCTTAAAGGTTATCTTGGAATCAATCCTAGACCAAGATCATATCGTTCATCATTCGAAGTTTTGATGAATGACAACTATGAAATGTTTAAGATATGTGATTATCCTTGTGAGACCAAACATCAATTAGAAGTTATGGAGGGATTATATATTAAGAACAATGATGTTGTCAATAAAAGACTTCCATGTAAACTAACCGATGATGATTTAATTGAAGGTGATTTTAAGGTTCTTTGATATACACTTTATTCATGGTCTCGACTGAATGCCCAGTGATTTTCGACATTTCTTCTTGTTCTTTTTTCAAGTCTCCGAACTTGTGAGATAATACCACTTTTCTTAAAATCGTAGTAGAGATGGATTTACCATCTAGATATCTTTTTGAATATTTGATTAGCAACTGACTTATTTGGTTTCTTGTCAATTCTTTACCTGTGCTTGATTTAAATAGGATTCCCATACCATTTATTTTAAGATATGCTCTCAATAACTTCTCCAAGTCTTTTGGAACATCGAACTTTAACTCTTGATATTTCGAGGATGTCTTGAACTTGTTGAGAACCATAAACATTTTACCCTTTTCTATCACTAGATAGTTCTTTGCTTTCTTATCATCTTCGGTCAGTTTATTATAGGCTCTTTTGGTTATGGCTTCCATACCTGCTAAATCATTTCTCATGGGTAGACGAATATGTATTTGATAAATAATATATATTTGCAATAACATCTTATCCTTTGCTGATAGTTCCTTTTTCTTGAAACCTTTAAGGTCTTGACCCATCTTGTTAATCATTCCGACTATATCTTCATAGGGGACAAAATTCTTTTCTTGCTTTTCAGATATCTTACCAGTAGCATTCTCATCCTCGTATTGTTGATTTAAATCATCTCTCTTGGATTGATACTCCTTTAATAGTTCCTCATACTCGTCATCATGATTGAGAGCTGATAAAAGAATAACAATAGCATTCAAGTAATTCCGAATTGTTGTAAAATGTTTGTCCCCAATCTTTTCCATAACTTTATCGATATCTTTAAGAAATGAGTAATCATCTGTATCAAACATCTTTTTCAATTTAGTTAGGTTTGCCTCATAAGACTTGATAGTTGTGTCCTTAATATTCGGACGAGATTTCTTAATAGTTTCTTTAAGATTTTCCACTTCCATTATATAATAATCAAGATTTTAATTTTTAAATATAAAACTTAAAATTGATGATTCTAAAAAGGTGGTAGTTTTTTTTTGGAAAAAGTATTTTTCAGAAAATAATTCTCCTCCGAGGGAGAAAAAGTTTTTAAAAATAAACTTTTTTGATTTTGATTTTACCACCTTTTTTTACCACCTTTTTTTAATCATGATAAATCCATTAGATTATCAAACATCCAAGTAAAATCTTCATAAACTATTAAATGAGTATAATGTTCTTTCTCATAACAATTAAAATTGTTATATGTATTTTTTATTGTCATATTCGTAAAATCATCAAATAAATCGATATGATAATTCAACACATAATCAATTCGATAAATACATAGAATGTCCATTTAACAATTGATAATATAATATATTTATATTATTTTTTTCCATTCGGTTAATTATATTTAAAAATAAATTATTATCTATTATATAATATAGAATGACAGACATTTACAATGAAGACAAAATCAACAAGATTATTGAATTATATAAGAAGAGTCGTGAACGAGATAGAATCAAGTATCAAAGAAAAAAGGACAACCCCGATTTCATTGAACAAAATAGAGCAAGAGCTAAGGCTCATTATCAAGCACATTACAAGGATATAAAAAAAGAGAAATACATTAAGAACCAAGAATTTATCAAGGCAAAGAGTTTGTTTTATTATTACAGAAGAACCAACAGAATTGATGAATTTAAATCAAAGTTTCCCGATAAAGTTCAACTAATGGAAAATCATGGTTTCGTTGTTGGTTCGGGTTCAGGTTCGGGTTCAGGTTGAGGTTCACTTTCTTCATCACTTTTATATATAATTACTTCTTTTAATCCGTTGCATATGATAGGCTTTCTAACATTCGGATAATCTGCATTAAACTTATTGTTAAATGTTTGGATAATATCTCTATCAATATTCGGAGATGATTCCAATAATCTATCATATTCAGCCCGAGATACTTTTAAGAAATCACGACAATTCTTTCTCTTTGAATCTTTAAGTGCCAATTCAATTTGAATATTACGAGCAAACTTCGACCAACTCACACATGATATTCTATGACTTTCATATATCTCGGCATATTTAAGGAAACTCAACAGAGTTCCAAGTATTCCAGCAAATATATTGATTCCACCCACACAAGCCGAAGCAATGGGTCTCTGATTGTCATTGATAAATGAATCCATACCAAAGTTGGCTGTACCTGTTAAAGTTGATATAATAATGATGGGTATTGATATATTGTGATATTTCTTTTTGTATTTTCTTTCTGAATAACTATGAAGCCACGAATAACATAAACCAATTTCAGCCCACTCTGAAAGCAATACTTCGATTTCATCAGACCATTTTTCAATCTTTTCATCTTCAATATTTCTCGGTGTTTTCAAGTCAACATCCATTTAATTATTTGTAAGATATTTTTTATCAGAATCATTTTTTATCTCTTATTATCATATAATGGAGAATCGTTCTCAACGGAAAAAGAATATTGAAATATTGGAAGACATACATCTAGCGATAAAGGGACTTCTAAAAGAAACTGACCAAATGAAAAATGATATCCGTTATATCAAAACACAGATACAGATTAACGAAAAAGTCAGGCAAGATTTAGAACAACTAAAAGTGAAACCCCAAGATACTATAAGTGCTGGTTGGAGTTTGTGGTGATTTTGTCTATTCTTTTTTTAAGTTTTTTCTTTTTTCATTTTTTATATTTAAGGATAATATAGATATGAGCGGAACTTACTGGAGTGTCGGAGATAAAGTGAACATTAAACAAACTGATATTGAGATTAAATGTGAAGGGTCTGATGAATTTGGTGAAAATCAAGTCATCGGAATATTCATTCCCCCAAGTGTATCACTATATTCGGGTAAAGATACAACTTTAAACTTTGATGTTCTTATTGAACAAGTCGGGGACACACCTGCAAAATGTGTGTTAGATAGTATCACTGGTGCAAATGGTTTATTTTCCAAATGTGTTGTATATGCTGGAAATAGAACTCAAGTCATCGAAACTTTAGATCATTACTCGTCTTGGTGTAGTGTTAAATATTCGTATGATACAAATGATTCTATGAGGTCTCGTCGTGCTGTTGTTGAAGGGTGCGGAGAATGGCTTCCATCATCTAGGGGAACTCTTGGAACTCAAAAATCAATTCAGAATAATCACATGTATTCTCCTTATGTTGAACAAGGAAATAAAGACCTTGACCCAACCACAGAGATAACGGCTAAATGTCCATACACTAAAGCCAGTGTATCTATTCCAATTCATATGGGACTATTTGCTAACAATACGAAAGCAGTACCAAATATGGTAATGAACGGAACATATTTAGAACTAACTTGTGAATCTCATTCAAGAGTTTTCAGAACTCTTGATAGCACAGCACTCAACAGAAAACAAGCACTTAACCCTGTATTTTACGGGATTGATACTGGACGGGGTGGATGGGCAGGAGTATCTGGTGTTGTAAGTTTCACTCGAACCGATGATGGAACTGGATACGATGATGGAACAACTACAAATGTAGCAACAACTACAAATGGAAATGGAACGGGTTTAACTTGTGATATCACGATTGCTGGTGGTGTTCTAACCGATATAGCTGTAAACAATGCTGGTATTGGATACAACACGGGAGATTCTGTTGTTCTTGATGCTGGTGTTATTGGTGCTGGTAATGGTGATATGGATTTAGAGGTGAATGCTATTGGTGGGATTGCTCAATCGGCATTTTGGACACAACCTGCTAATTCACAGCTAGACCCTCAACATTCACCTTTCCAAGTTGGACAGAAACTTAAAATGTTAGCTATGAGTTCATCTCTTGTTATTATTGATGGTGGTACTGGATACGATAACGGAACATATACGGATGTAGCTACAACTACGGGTGGTGCTGGTTCAGGTATGACTCTGAATATCACGATTGCTGGTGGTGTCATTACAAGGGTCAATGTTGTAAACACTGGAACGGGTTATGCTGTTGATGATACAATAAGTCCCGACCCAGCTGTAATTGGTGCTGGTAATGGTGATTTAGACTTAGAAGTTGATTCATTAGCTGGTTCATCGGCAACGTTCACACCCGATTTGGAAATTGTAAGCATTGAAGATGGTGGAGACCCCACAAGACCCATCAAATATAATGTCAATGCTTGCTCTCCCGATGTTGATATTATCTCAACCACAAATGATGCTCCTGAATGGGTTGTTTATTCTGAACCAACAACTCTCACTCCATCATACAAACTATCCAATGTTCGATTAGTTGTCAGACAACTTGAAGTTGATGGATATGAAAAATCAATGATGTCTAAAATGAAATCGGGTGGTAAAATATTATATGATGTTCCTTCGGTTGCTTGTGTTTTATCTTCGGCAACAAAAGGTGAATTACAAACATCGCTTCCTATCCCTTGTGAACATGCTAAGGCTCGGTCAATCGTTTCGATGCCTACCGACAATGAAAAGGTCTACACAACCAAAGAGAATTGTGATAGTTCAACAACATACCTTATTGATGAACTAGGATTTAATCCATCGTCTAAAGATCAAGGAATTAAAAATCATTCTGATAGAAGTGGTGTATCAGGAATCGGCGACTACTTATCCAGCTACAATTACATCATAGACCAAAAAATTACTCCAAGCAGAAAGGTAAATACTAACAAATCATCAAGTAAAGAAAAAGGAATGAATATGGATCATGTCATAGAATTAGAGAAAAGTTTACAGCAATCTCACGGAGCAACTCCAAGAAGTTTCTCAGCATTTAAATCTAACTTCTGCATAGGTCGTGCCTTAACATTAGACCCAAATACTATTTATGATGGTCGTGGTAAAGATATAAGACTTGTTGCACGTTATGAAGAATCTACACAACCACAACACAATAAACTTTGGAAACACTTTATATCACACACGAAAGTTTTGATGGTAGAAAATGCTGATATTCAAGTTCAGCAATAATTGTCGATAAATTTAAAAGGTGGTAGTTTTTTTTTTGAAAAAGTATTTTTGAAAAAATAATTCTCCTCCGAGGGAGAAAAAGTTTTTGAAAATAAACTTTTTTGATTTTGATTTTACCACCTTTTTTTACCACCTTTTAGAAATTAGAAACATTTACCCCAAAAGTCTTGAGAACTATCATAAACAGATTTTCTCGATAC
>Ga0181401_1001007_pt1 | contig 11295 bp, 11 predicted proteins | sample 24SPOviralmetaG_FD_130130 | JGI IMG/M metagenome (GOLD analysis project Ga0181401, IMG submission 130130) | Marine viral communities from the oligotrophic San Pedro Time Series (SPOT) site, San Pedro Channel, CA, USA - 24 SPOT_SRF_2011-07-20 | ecosystem: Environmental > Aquatic > Marine > Strait...
ACCAGTTGCCCCCGTTCCATGGTTCGTAGTTGTTTTACTAAAATTATTCCAATCTCTCATTTCTAATTCCTTACAAAATACAGTTTGGTTATATTCTTGAGACCAACCCCACCAATCATAATTGAAATATTTTGTAGCGTCATAGGTGGGATATGTCGCATAATGTTCGATACTTTCAAGGGTTATTCCTCTTGTAACAGCTCCCGCCCCCGTAACAGCACAAATGGGATACATAGCCCATTTAGTAGCATTCGTAGGGTTAAGACACTGATTCTTGGTTGCTGCTGGTTTAACTCCACCTTCGCCATCACTCGTGCTTCTCATGGTTGTAAAATCACAAAGTAAATCTTCTGTACCATTTCCTCGTATCATAAATATTGAAAGTTCTTCATTATCTAATACAAACTTTACTTTTTGATAGTCATTACCATTTGTATTAATATTATATTGAGTAGCAAACTTGGTATTGTGACCTCCAAAATAAGTGACCTCATTACAATATACACCTTGCCCCGTAGCTTGTGCTGATCTTGATCCCGACTGAAAAACCCGAAGATTATCTCCAACCCTCATTACACCAATATCCATATATCTAATTTGGTCTCTTGTTAAAACACCCGATAAAACTATACCATTAGCTGGGCGATCAAAATAAGTAGGGGTATAATCAAAATCACCTCCACCAATATCTCTTGCTTTATTAATTCTAGATAGACCACACATCCAATTATTAGTATTAGCGTCACTAAAATTAAAAATACATTCACCTTGGTTTTGTGATAAAGGATATTCTTGATTTTGTACTAAAAACCCATCATTATTAACTTTACTTACTTTTCCCGCTGCTTGAGTAAAAGCGTATCTAACATCATCATCATTTTTATTAATACTAGTCCATGTAATATCAGCAGCGAGACGAGTAGTTTTTGCTGTTTGCTGTGTAGCAACAAACTTGAAACCCTCAAATACTTCACTAGAACTATCATAATTAGCAGAAACAACAATACCCGTTGTAGTTGCTCCAGTAATCAAAGAAGGATGAAATGCCGCCTCATTAATACCTTTTTGGATTTCTCCAACCATATCATTTATGTTTACTTCATTTTTAGCATCTCCCGCTCTAAATGCTTCTCCCGCACCAATAACCGCTCTAAACGGTTGTGTTGTGCTATTCTCAATATTGTCATTATGTAAGTCTTCTACGGGTGTGCCGAAATAATGACAAAAACCACTATTAGACCTATCAAGGATAAATAAACCATTCTTATTTATTTTTGCTGATTGTAATGCAATCTCACTATTGGCTGGGATCTTCATGGTATTCAATAACCTATTTTGATACGAGAAGGGTTTAAAGACATTAGATAAAGCTGGGACATTTTCAGTTCCAACATTCGAAGTAATAACTAAACTCATTTTATAATATAATAATATAAAATATTTTAATCAAAAAAAAAATATATATTTTAAATATATTAATGCCGAAAAAAAAAGTTAATAAAACTGTTTATGTGAAGCCACAAACGAATCATGATAATATCCAAATAAATCTTAAAAAAAGTTTGGATGAAGATAAAAAAATAAAACCCGAAAAGGTTTTTGAAGGTTATAAAAAAACAAAGAAATCTAAATATTAACTTACTCATCATCACTATCACATTCATCACTATCAAAGCCGTCAGTTGGTTTAAACTCGTCGTCTTCTTCTTCTTTTTTCACTAGTTCATATTTATAATCGTATTCTTGTACTTGATTCCATTTATCTCTTGCTTCTTGAAGGGTGGGTAGAAATAAATATATTTTTCTTTCTTTCTTTAATTGAATGCGTCTATCAACATATAAATCGCCTAAACATCCATCGGTTTTTTCAATCTCTCTCCAAAATGAGCTATTGTCAAACTTTCTACCATTATAAGATTGTCTATCATAACATTTAAATAACCAATCTTTAGAATATACTACTTTCTTTTCTTTCTTTTTATTCTTGACCTCTAATCCATAAGTTTTATTACCATCATAAGTAGATACTGTTAGAGATTTTCCCCATTCTATAAAACGGTCGTCGTATGAAAAACCTCCATCCTTCATGACCTTATTCCAAAATACTTTAGGACTATTCCAATTCAGTTCTACTTGTTTTTGTAAAATATCCGTCTTTTTAAACTGTCTTGGCTTGAACTCACTAATATCCCGATTATATAATACCTTTGCGAAAGATTCACAAGGAGCTTCATAAATAGGTTTAAAATATTTGTCTTTCGCATTTGATGAAATACCAGCCCATTTATTATCACATTCCAAACAAAAATGCCTTCTATCATCTTCGGTTGTTCCAGCAAACCAATCATTATTAGTTGAGATAATATAGTTTGCATAACAATCAACAATATAACTTTCTTTATTCTTTTTATTAATAGTTTGTTTTGTTTCAGTAATTTTATTCTTCATTATACCTTCCATTTTCTTATCACCACCCCAAAACGCTTCATCAAGATTAATTAATATTTTACCTTCTAATTGTCCGTTGAAATCACCAAATAAAAAGTTTGCGTTGCTATTTTGAGTGAAATGTGCGTCCCCTATGATTTGAGACATCATATCAATCACAACACCTTTTCCCGACCCTTGTTTTGATTTAAGTGCAAGTAATACACCCGTTTTAACATGTGGTTTTTGAATGATATGACTAAAATAATTTAGTACATATTCATAAGCATTATCATCATTTTTACACCATATATTTTTGATATGATCTAAAATGGGTTGAGCTTGTTTTTCATCATAAGTATCAGCAACTTCTTTACTAATATTAAATCCATTCCATAGATTAAATATATCACTATTAGCTTTTTCACGAGGGTCAAATCCTATGGTTCTCACTTCTTTTCTATCAATCCATTCACACCACAATTTAAATGGATCAACATGAATGGTTTTCTTTTCTCCTTTCTCTTCACTATCATCATCATCATCGGGTTCTCCCTCAACATAAGTAAATGAAAACTTTTCTTTTGTAAAATGGTCTTTAGTTTTGGTTGCAGTTTTCAAATACCAACAAGGCATAATAACATCATCTTCATTTTTCTTCCTAATAATCTGCTTATCAAGGATAATATAATCTCCCGTTTCTTTTACAAAGATTACACGATTATTCATTTCATTCAACATACCTTTTTTTGCTCTTGAAATAGTTTTACCATATTTTACATTTGTTAATCCATCTATGAAAACTTGCTCTAATGATTTTTTATTTTTAGGTTCATATTTATTTTTGAGCTTTCTTAAAAAGGTCAATCCAAGTTTATTTCCCGTTCTCTTTTTCCATCTTTTCCAATTACTTTGAATAACATTTAAATCAAAGTTTTCTTCATCCCTCTTGCTCCAATCAACATACATACCCAATCCAACATAATCACCTTCACAAATATTACATATAGCCATACCAATCTTAATCCATGTTTCATATTCAAAACATTCTTCGGGTAAGATATTTATAATCTCTTGCAGTTCACCAGCATCATAAACTCTTTTAGGTTGTTCGAAGTCAATAACTTCATCTTCTTTTACTTCATCATCACTAGTAGTTGGTGTTACTGGTGGTGAATCTTCAAAGTTCATTCTATTACAATCAAAATATTTCTTAATATCATTCCAATCATATTCTTTAATTGTTCCAGTAATAGTTCTATCTTTAGTTTCCCAAATATTATTCTTCTTAATTAAATCAACATCAATCTTACTATCAACATGTATCTTCTGTTGGTTCGAATACTTACCAATATTTTTAATCTTAATATAATAATGTGAACCCTTCTTTGTATCAGTATAAGCTACACAATCATTATTAAGTAATTCATAAAAATCACAATCTACTTCATGCGTATCGTAATCAACAACATATAAATCGGGGATATGTTTAACTGCAAGAGATAATGTATTATGAGATGCAGTACCTCTATTATTTTTAATATCTTCAATAGTTAAATTATTCTTTTCTCCATTTGGTATTTTATTTCCCTTACTATTGTAAGTAATATTAATGTATCTATAGAAAGCTTTATTATCGTTTTCCTTTTCAATTTGTTTAAAAAACTTTTCAACATTCATCTTTGATATATTATTGTCAGCCATTTTATTCTCTTTGATTATATTAATCATTTTCTTTTTAAGTGAGTTTTGTCTATCCATTTATATTATAACATAGAAAATAATATTGATGAATTAACGCAAAATTAAATAGAATCATGCAAATCTTAAATATAATGTATTATTATACTTAAAATTATAGATAAATACCCTTATAATCTATTGTTTTACCAATTAAATAGGTATAATAAGGGTTTAAAGAGTATTAATTTTAAAATATATACCTTTAAGTGCCCTATTTTAGACATAAATATAGATTATAGACATAATAATAGATTATTATTACTTAAATAATATAATCTAACCATATTATATAGACAAAATGACAATATATAATGGATGTGATGGATCTCTTAACTTATATTACAAAGGATTACTTGTAAGCTCCTTTGCATTAACAAAAAAGAAAACATTTGAAAGATATAAATATCAAGGCGAATACTTAATATTAAGATCTATGAAAGAAAAACTTAAAATAAAACAAATCATATTTACATTAACTCATTTTTGTAATATCATTTATGATAGAAAGAAAAATAAACAACCTATAAGAAAAAGCGATCATCAATTTTTTATATCATGTTTGTTTGGTTTACTTAAACTTAAGATAATTGAGAATGATGAATCAAATGGATATTTAGTTATGCCGAAGAAGAAACTTATTTAATATATCCTTTAATCTTTTTTTTCCTTAATTTATCAGCTATATCTTTATCAGCTGTTTTATATGTTTTACCTTTCATAACAAAAGCGTAAACTCTAGCCATCGCCCATTGCTCGGGAGATTTAACATTAGGTCTTACTGACTTTGGATTTGTTTTATAAGCCCCAACCCCACGATCATAGACTTCATCTAATATCTTCTTTGGTATTTTAGTTAATCTTACAATATCATCTTTACCATTTGCAGTATTAATTGATTGCTTATATTTCTTATTAAACTTTTGTTTGTTCGTTACTACCATTTATATTATCTAAAAGATTTTTTAATGGTTTAATATATTTTTGTTTTATATCTACACAATCATCAAACTCATCTTTACCTCTATCACATCTTCCCCTCTTGCATATTTCATATTCACTACTTCTATGTTCCCAACCGTATATCCCATCCATACATCTCCACAAATAAAAGATTCTTAAATGAGGACATTTCTTTAATATCTCATCACCTTTAATTAATTTGTTTTCACCAAAGAATAATGTTCCATATTTATCATGTGGTATTCTTCTACTTTTGATCTCAATAAAATATTCTTGATTGTATTTATCGAACTCATAATACTTTCCCATTTCGGGATTTAATGATGACTTAAATAATGTACCAAACTCATCCTCTAGAATATTATGTATTTCATTTTCGCTTTTGTATCCATAACTTAAATCTTTTCTTTGTTTCTTATAATCCATATTTATACTATATATTATATTTTATTTTTGGAGAAAAACGCATTAATCCTCAATTCTATTTACAGCTACTTCATATATTTCATTATCCATTTCAATACCAATAAAGTTTCTATTCATATTCTTACATGCTACACCAGTTGAACCACTACCCATAGTAGGATCTAAAACAACATCACCTTCTTTAGAATAATATTTTAAGATCCACTCCATTAATGCAACGGGCTTCTCGGTTGAATGTTTACCACGAGTAGATTTAATTTCTAACATACTATTTGGTAATGGAGGATCATAAATAGATTCCCCGTTTCTTTGTTGATTATTATGATAATGTATATTATCTCCATAAGCGGTTTCGTGTTTATCTTTCCTTATATCTTCTTTAATAACTGATACGGGTAATGGTGGGTCGTATTGTGCTTGATCGCTCAATCTTAATATAGGTTTCTTTCTTTTTTCAGTATCATAAGTATTTGTACCTTGTTTAGTATCTTTTATTATTTTTGGTTTAGGTTCATCTTTAAGAAACTTATGAGTATGTGAACTTAAATCATAAAAAGGTAATTTCTCATAAAATACATATATCATTTCATGCTTCCTCATAGGCATCTTTTTCGCACTTAAGAAACCCGCTGGGGCTGACTTGACCCACACAATATCATATCTAAAATGACATTTCTTCGGTGCTGAATTAATTAATGAAACTCCAAACTTGGTTGTTGTTGTAAAGAATATTGGTGTATTTAATTTCTTGATTCTCATTACTTGAATCCAAAACTTTTCTAAATCTATACAACAATCCCACTTGCAACTTGTTTGTCCGTATGGTAAATCGCAGAAGATTAAATCAATACTATTATCATCTAAACCTTTCATTTCATCTAAACAATCACCATGTAATAAAATACTCATTTATACTTACTAGATATATTTTATTTTTAATCAAAACTTACCATTATAGGATTTTCTTTTGTTGCTCTTCTTATATTTAATTTGTATATTACTTGTTGTTTAATTATTTTATTATTATTCATTTCTTCTTCAACCTCTTTAGTTATTATTGGATTTACATGATTCTTAATATGTGGACTATAATTATAAAATCTACAAGCTCGTCTCACACTTGGTAAATCACCCCACATATAAATACTCATTATATCATTATAAGGATCATCAGTATTCATATATGTCGCACCATCGAATATATAATCATTCTTACCCCACTTAATAATCTTTTTTGCCTTAAACATTATCTCACTCTTCTTTTGACTATTTGGTCTTTGTTTTGGTGATAGGTTCTTTAAGTATTCTTTTAATTCAGTACAATTCTTAATAGTATCATCGTATTTAAAATCTTTCATATAAAAATCTATCTCACTTACAATCTTACTTTTGGTTAATTCACTATCTATACAAACTCCATGTTTCTTAAATAAATTAACAATATCTTTTTTTGAATGTGATTTATCAATTAACATTTTTATTTATATTATATTATATTTTTTTATTTTGTATATTATACTTAAAAGATGCCCTACAAAACTGGTAAACTCAAAGGAGAATTAACAACTCCCGAAATTAGAAAACTCATTAGAGCTCATAATGTTCTTGTTAGTATTAAAATCCCTAAAGGTGCGAAGAGAGAAGATATTATGGCTCTTGTTAAAAAGAATGGATATGAAGTAAACCATGAGAAACAAGCATTAGTACCGAAGGTTCAAATGCAAAGAAAGAAAACAATTGGATTAAAGAAAGCACAAGAAATTACCAAACCAAAACCTTTAACAGAAGAACAAAAGAAAAAGAAACAACAAGCTAAACAGAAGAAAGCGGGTGAGAAAGCATTTCTTAAGAAAGCTATACCAGCACCCCCTAAACCTTCTAAACCTTCAAAAGGTATTAAGGTTGGAAAACCACCACCAAAATCTAAAAAAGAAGATGAAGTAAGACCAGCAAGAATAGGAGCACCACCCATACCAAAAGCAAAAGAATTTGTAAAGATTGGTGGTAGACCAAGTGGGAAAAAAGTTGATACTAATACCCCAAAAAATGTAGGTATAGTAGATACTACTAAACCTAAAAAACCTAAAAAAACAAAAGAAGAAAAACTTGCTAACCGTAAAAAGTTTGCTGATATTAAAACAAGAGAGGAAAACTTAAAAAGAGTTAAAAAGTTAGGAATACTTGTAGATGCTATTAATCAATTTAATCAAATGGAAGTAGGGAAATCTCTTAAGAAACCTTTGAGAACTGCAAATGAAGATAAAAGTAAATTAATTGAAAAGATTGTTGCTTATGATATTGATAAGGTAATTGATATTGATATACCCGATAAAGTTGAAAGAAAGAAAATGACCGATGAAGAAAAACAACAGAAGAAAAAACAAAAACAAGAAGAAGCTAAAATTGGAAGGGAAAAAGAAAAACCTTTTAAAGGATTGAGACAGTTTATAGGTAAATTATATGCTAAATATAATAAACTATTAAGAGATAATCAATATAAAGATGTAAAATCATTATTGAAGAAAATGCAGAATGAGTTTGATGAAGCATTTAAAGAACTTGAAGAACAAGCAGAAGAAAAAGATATTGAACTTGATGATGGTGTATATGAAGAATTAGAAGAAGTATTAGAACAAAATAAAAATCAATTAAAAGATATAGCTGAAAGAGGTTTAAAAGGTGAGTTTACTGCCGAGTTTAAAAAGGCACAAAAAGAAAAAGCAAGAAAAGAAAGAGATAGTAGATAATTATTCTTCATCTTTAGCTTTCTTAACATAACTTTCTAGTGCTACATTCATAGAGTGAGCCATTACTTTATTATCCTTTTCAAGTTCTTCTTTCATATTACCATACTTACTTGATAAATATATTTTTCTTAAAAGGGTTGTTGAAATAGATTTACCCATATATTTTTTTGAATATTTAAGTAGAACTTTACTTAATTCAATTCTAGTTAATGGTTTACCAGTTGAGGTTTTAAATAAAACTCCCATGCCGTTCATCTTCAAATAATATCTTAATATCTTTCTTAAATTTGCATCTTCAATTGGTAAATCTAATTCTTCATATTTCTTACTTGTTTTGTATTTATTTAATACAAAATATAAATTACCCTTTGACGGTACAACTAAATAATTATTTTCTTTCTTTTCTTCATCACTTAACTTCTTATATGCTGCTTGATTAATAGCCATCATCATAGATGTATCGTTACGAAACGGCATTCGAGCATATATATTAAATAATGTATATGCTTGTAATAACTGCATTTCTTTTTTTGTAATATTCTCTTTACTTTTCTTTTTCAAAGGTTTTAAATCATCCGCCATTTTATTTATCATGTCAAATACTTCTTCAGTTGTCGCAAAGTTCTTACTTTGTTTATCACTTATAACTCCGCTCTTTTGTTCGTCGCTATATTTATCATTTAATTCATCTCTTAATTTACCATATTCTTCGAGTAATTCATCATATTCTTCTTTATGATTCAAAGCCATCAATAAAACAATTACAGCATTTAATATATTACGTTGACTTAAATAATGTAAATCACTTAATTTATCCATGACATCTTCGGGTTTCTTTAAGAAATCATATCCATCAGTATCATATATTTTTTGTAATTTTTTTAGATTAATTACATATTGTTTAACAGTATTTGTTTTTAATTGGGGACGAGATTTAGAAATATCTTCACTTGGATTTTTACTATCTATTGTCATATTTATAATATAATAATAGATTTTTTTTAAACTAAAATTAACGAAAAAAAGTGGTAGGGGTAAATGTTTAAAATAATTTGTCTAGAAGAGGTGGGGGTGAGAAGAATAAATCTTCTATTCAACCCCAACCACTTTTTCACATTCTATATATTCTACTATTTCATTTTGTAATTGTATTAAATCATATATTAAATCTTTTAAATCTTCATCTACTTCTTCTTTATCTTTCTTAAAACATTTATCTCTCAATAACTCCAAATAATATAACATCTTTATACTTTACTTTAGAAAATAATTTAAGCAAAATAACATGAAAATCTACCATCCTCAATAGTTGCAACCTTCAAGAGTTCAAGGTACACACGGAGAGTATAGCCTTCGGCTGTACCAGCCGCCACACCTCCCGGTAAATTAACAGCCTTATAGATAAGATCCATACCCTTATTATTTACACGCTGTCCCTTGTTTGGTCTAATAGCAGTCCATCTCATAACACCACCAAGACCAGCAGTACCGTTATTCTGTGCGTGTCCCTCAAATGTTTCAGCAGTTAAAGCACTAACACCCGTCGTTTGGTATTCGTCCCTTTGAACCATGGGAACTTTACCCTCGGCTGCTTGAGTAGTGTGAAATAAAAGAGGAGTATTCTTTCTATCAACATTAAACTCATATAAATCATTATACAATAGATTAAGAGAAAGAGAAGAAGTTACTGGAACATCCTTCGCAACAACACCATTACATAGAGATACTGGTGTAAAGTTCTCGTTCTTTTGTAGTCCAATAATAACCTTTGATACAAGACGACCATTACCACCAAGGGGGAATGTAAGATCTTGAAATGGATTAGAATATGAAACGGGGGGAGCAGCACCACCATCAGCACTTACAACATTACCAGTCCTCTTTGCTAGGCGGTAATCCGCATACTGGAATGTAAGCTTGGGGTTCTGCTGTGCGTATTTCTCCATAATATCTCCATCATAAGTAATACTATCATAAACAAGTTTTACTTCATTTTCATTTACTAGATAAGCAACTGCGTTATTACCAACTTCGGCAGCTGGGATACACATACGGCGAGAGAGAGCAGCACCCGTAGCACTATCAGTTTGAGGAGTGAATGTTAAATCAATGTGAACTTCTTGATCTAACATAAACATAGGCAGCTGATTAAACTTTAGGAAGGGAAATAAGTCCGAAAGATAAACTGAATATACGGGAGCATCAGCTATACCTTGTGCCGTTGTACCATTATGCTTCATGAATGGTAAAAGTTCAAATGTACCAACACCACCAGCAGCAGCAACTACGGGATTGCGTCCAACATCTAAACCAACCTTTTTAGCAGAGTTAGGGGGTTTATCAGTTGTATTAGCAGTTCTATCATCATAGACGGCTTGGTGATTAATACACCTCTGCGATAAAAACTGTTCTCTTTCTTTATTATCTTCATTAGAAATGAAAAGAGATTGATACTGATGGAAATGTGTATAGTCATCCACTTCACATACAGTTTGATTACCAATCGATAATCTTGCGTGTTGCACTAGATTAGAAATCCCAATATTTACTGGGTAGTAAGCACCAGTAGTAGTGAGAGGAGTTACAGCAAGAGTAACCTTTGAATTAGAATGTAAGAACCCAGCAACTCTAGATAAAGTAAATCTAACTCTATTCTGTGAGAATGTTACGGGGTCTATTACGTCGGTATGGAGCATTTGTCCGTAGGAAGAAGGAATAGCTCCAATCTTAATGAGGTCGGGAATGCGGTCAGCAGATACATCACTTTTAGAATCCATTTTTATATAATTAAATATATAAAAACTTAAAAAATAAAAATTAAAAAAAATAATCAATAGAAAATATTTAAGAGATTACTTGAACCCCACTTGAACCCGACCATGCTACACTAACCTTGGATTTAATAAATAGATATGCCGAGATTGGATTGCCGTCAGTTAAACCATTTGTCATTTGAATACTGAACTGCGAGTTGGAGAAATCAACACCTTCA
>Ga0181401_1001010_pt1 | contig 11282 bp, 16 predicted proteins | sample 24SPOviralmetaG_FD_130130 | JGI IMG/M metagenome (GOLD analysis project Ga0181401, IMG submission 130130) | Marine viral communities from the oligotrophic San Pedro Time Series (SPOT) site, San Pedro Channel, CA, USA - 24 SPOT_SRF_2011-07-20 | ecosystem: Environmental > Aquatic > Marine > Strait...
GGTCACATTATTGCTGACGGTGGGTGTACTTGCCCTGGAGATGTCGCTAAAGCCTTTGCTGGCGGAGCAGATTTTGTTATGCTCGGTGGTATGCTTGCTGGGCATGATGAAGGCGGCGGCGAAGTAATTACCAAGTATTACGAAACTGGTGAACAATGGTTTGATAAAAAGAATGAACGTTACCATCCAGTTGTAGAGCAAAAAAGGTATGTACAGTTTTACGGCATGAGTAGTGAAGCCGCAAATGACAAACATTTTGGCGGACTTAAAGAATACCGTAGCAGTGAAGGTAGAGAAGTTCTCGTGCCATATAAAGGCCCGGTTGCATCTACAATTCAAGATATCTTAGGCGGTTTACGTAGTTCCTGTACCTATGCAGGTGCAATAAGACTAAAGCATTTGAGCAAATGTACTACATTTGTTCGATGTACACAGACACATAATTCTGTGTTCGAATCATCTACCATTGGAAAATGATAGATGATAAATAAAAATGTACAGAGGGAAGAGCCCAATGTACTTGGAGTGTCCAATAGGAACTCTAAATATAAATCTTGCTTATTATAAGGAGAAAACAATGACAAGACTAACAACTCTAGACCTACCAAACTTCCACAGAGCCACAGTTGGCTTTGATAGACTATTTGAACAAATGAATACACAGTTCGCAAATAGTCCAAACGGAAACGGGTATCCTCCATACAACATAGCACAAATCAACGATGATGAGTATATGATCTCATTAGCAGTTGCTGGCTTTGGTATGGACAATCTTTCAATTACTACAGATGGTGATCAACTAAAGATTGAAGGTACAGCTCCTAAAGGAGATGAAGATGTTAATTACCTACACAAAGGTATTGGCGGACGCAACTTCCGTAGAGAGTTTACACTTGCTGATCATGTTAAGGTAGCAAACGCTAACCTTGAACTAGGCATGCTAAATGTTCATCTAGTACGTGAAGTACCAGAAGCATTGAAGCCTAAGACTATTAAGATTAATGATAGTTCAGTAATCGACAGTAAGTAAAAAGTCTAGGGGGAGTGAAATAACTCCCCCTATTATTAAGGAGTAATATATTGTACATGGGATTAAACAATTCTTTATTTAGAAAACGAAGAATTGTTATAGATAGCAGTAGCCGTTGCAATCTAAGTTGTCCAGGATGTCCAAGAACTAAAAGTATGCAAAAAGGAACCAACGGATCTATTAGCGACATGCCAATGGAATATTTTAAAGCATTAGTGCGTCCTGAAAATAATATAAGACGCTTAACCTATAACCTAACATTAAGTGATGCTATTTATAGCGGCGTATTTATAGAACAATTAGAGTATATAAATAGTCTTGATAGTAGACCTAACATTAATGTTAGCACAAACGGTAGTGGACGAAATAAGGAATGGTGGAAAAGTTTTGCAAAATTGCTAAAGATGACTGATAGGATAGAATTTGCTATTGATGGTTTAGAAGATACAAACCATATATATAGAGTAAATTCCAAATGGAATAGTATTGTTAATGGCATTAAAACTTTGAGAGAGAATTGGCAAGGTGAAATGATGTGGCGTTATGTAATTTTTGAACATAACTATCATCAAGTACTAAAGGCAGAAAAATTTGCAGAAGAGTTAGGATTTGATAAGTTCAGACCAGTAATCGGAGATACTAGAACACCTACTAATATGATATTACGTAGTAAAACTTGGAAGGACATACAATATGATTTATCCTAAGTGTAAGACAAAAGCTAGCCAAGTTCCAGCAATACGATATGATGGATATGTAGTACCTTGTTGCCATATGGCAGGTTGGCAACATATTGATGAACTTAGAGAACGAATGGGAAATTTAGTAGAACAGATGCATATTACAAACGGCACATTAGATCAAATAAATGAAAGCGAAGCTTATCAATTTATAGAAAAATCATTTACCAATAATCCTTTTCCTGCATGTATTTTATTTTGTAGTGATCCTGATAATGCTAGTGAAAATAAAACAAATGCTAATAGTGACTTTGACCTTATAAGTTTAGGAGAAAACAAATGACAACAGACATTATAGAAGAAATCAAAATTGATGAAAAAATTAAGAGGCAATTAAAAGAGCCTAGTAATTATAATGTAATTTTCTTTAATGATAACGTAACACCAATGGAATGGGTAATAGAAATACTTAAAAAAATATTTCATCACTCCGAAGATACAGCTCAAAACCTTATGTTAATAGTACACGAGAAAGGCTCTGCTGTAGTAGGGACTTATAGTTTTGAAATTGCAGAACAAAAAGCAGTCGAATCTAATAATGCTAGTAGAGGACGCGGATTTCCATTACAAGTTAAAGTGGAGGAAGCATGAGTAATTTAAAAGATCTAACCAAAGACGTACACAGAAATGCTGAACGGCAAGACTTTGTAAAAGTCTTAATGAGCGGAAAAATTAATCCAAAGTTATATGCTACTTACCTGTGGAATCAGCACAAAAAATATGATATTTTAGAAGCACTTGCCGGAGCAGCTGGATGTTTAGATGGCCTACCTGATATTAGGAGAAAAATTAAAATTGAAAATGATTTTCTTGAACTATGGAATGACCAAGAACTTCCAACTATAGTTGACAGTACTAGAGAATATATTATGCATATGAAAACTATCATGCACGATCCTACACTGTTAATGGCACACATTTATACACTGCATATGGGTGATCTAAGTGGCGGACAAATGATAGCGAAAAAAGCACCAGGCGAAGGACGTATGTACAAATTTGAAGGCGACAATGCAGAATTAAAAGAATTAATACGTGCTAAGACAAATGATGATATGGCCGAAGAATCTAAGTATTGTTTTCATGCATCTACAGAATTATTTAAAGAACTAATGGAGTTGGACATTGAGCCATATTTGGAACAAGCTGATTGAATGTAAAGATGAGATTATTACAATCTTTGACGAACGAGCTACGGAAATTAATGAACCCGGACTTGATTATTTTAATAGGCCCGACGGTGGGTGGATTAATCGTGTTTGGGCTAATGATTCTGTTAGACGGGCTCACATAGATGTAGTTGATGCTAGAGATAGCAAAGGCTTATGGATGATGCATGTGTGTATCTTTCCTACACTAGATAACCCAGCACCAATATACGGCTTTGATGTTATCGCAGGCAAAAACAAAATGACCGGAGCCTTCCACGACTTTAGTCCAAGTGCTGACCCTGACCATGATATGATACAAGGATACTATGAAAGTGTAGAACACTTTATACCAGAGAAACAACGTGAGTTACCTGAATGGGCTCGCAACATCTTCACAGGCAAAATGCTTGCGGCAGGTAATGTTAAAACAGACGAAGAAGCTGATGAGATTATTCGCATTGCAACTGATAACCTAAGAGCATACTTTGATGAAGTAGGAGCAAGCAAAGGCGAAGGTGATCCTACTATTGTAGCACCGTGTCAAGACTACTACTGTCACAATCAGCAACAGAATCCCCACACACCTAATGTAATGAAAAGTTTAGGACTGCCTGAAGAAGACGTAGATAAGTTCTGTACCGATATGTTGTTCCCTAAGATAAATACTCTGTAGGAGTTAACATGCGTTATCATGAAATAAGATTAGTTGAACAAAAGCTATTTGAATCAAATAGAGGTATAATTGGCGTTGTTCTAGATAACCAAGCAGGCCGAGGCAAAAGTTTTAAAAAGCCAGATGGCACAGATGTTAATGCAACAAACGCCTGGAAGTTTCCTTTAGATCCTACTATAAAGAGATACGAACCTTCAGAGCCTAATCCAGAACTTGCAGATGATGATATTGAAAATTTAGACATGGATGGACAATTTGCAAAAGAACTAGAACAAGAAACAAAATTAAAAGTAAACAACATTAAATGGATCAGCGGACAAAAACCAGCAACAGGATTTTGTGCATTAGTAATTGAATTAACTAGTGAAAAGGGCCGTGAGTTTGTAGGCAAGTATTTTGCAAAAAAAGATCAAGCAGGGCATATATTTTGGCAACTTACTAAATTTACACAAGAAATGAAAACTTTAGGTATTGACCTCGAAACAAAAGCGGCGGCCGGTGCAACAGGTGTGCATGGAGCAGTTGTATTAGGACCTAGAGAAGTTGGAATTACAGACAGAGTTATAAATTTAAATAATCTTGTTGCAGAAGTACAGTCTGGAGTAAATGCTCAAACAAGTATTCCTGATCCTGAAAAGGTAGCTTGTGTAGAACTACTTGAAAACTTAGGCGGCAACACAGTTACTATTAATCCAGAGTACAAAGCTAACTACGAAGTACAATTCGGTGAAGTTGCAGCACCATTAGCAATTACAAACGGAATAAATGTATCTGGTGCAATACAACAAGCAGAAGAGCAATTGGTTAATTTACTTGATCCAGGTGTAAAATTTCAAAGTATACAACAGGTAACATTTCCAGAAAATATTGCTGAGAAACTAATTGATAGTTATTTAATTACACCCAACGGAAGTAAGATTGGTGTAAGCTCAAAAGATAAAAAAGGCGGCGCGGCTGCTAGTATAACATCTATTATCGAAACAATGAATAACAAAATGGATATTATCGAAGAAAGAGTGCCCAATTTTAAAGAGCGTTTCAAAACTTACATAGACATAATGAAAACTATAGAAAGTTCAACAGGTAAAAAGGTTGCATTTGATGTAGCAGCTGTGATGAAATTAATTACACCACAAGTAGCAGAACAAGCATACAACGCAATGATAGCTGGACCTAATGATATAGAAAGTCTAAAAGCAATTGACAATGGCAAATACTATACTTTAACTATTGACTACCCAGGGTACAATCCCACTAGAACACATGCTATGTATCAATTACATTATCACGCTTGTGCAAGTCTTGCTAGACTAGTTGCTGATAAGTTTAATGAAAACAGTCAAGAAGTTTTTAGCTTCTTTGCAACAGTTCTTGAAAGTTCTAATATGATACAGGTTATGACAACCATATCTGAAAAAGAAGGACAAGCTGCATTTACTAATTTTAACGTAATATATCCGCCTACATTTGATGGCGGCATTAAACTAGAAGCCGGCAGTTACTTTTATGCAACAAAGCCTCCTGCAGGATTTACTTTTAAAATTAAGTAAGTTCGTATTTTTTCATCTTAGCGATTAAACAAGTTCTACCTATATTTAACATACCAGCTGCTTTAGTTTGATTACCATCTACAGCATCTAGTGCATTTTCAATACAGCCACGTTCAAGTTTTGCTAGTTCTTCATTTAGATCTGTTTTGTACACAATAGGCACAGCAGGAAATGCATCGTCTAAACTTTGCCAAATTAAATCTTGTTCTGTTTTATAGTCCATAACATATTTATAAACATTAACTTGGTGTAAAAAAATTTACACCTTTCGCTAAATACATACAGCAGAGCGTGAGGGACAACTAACAAGATAAATACGAGTGAATAGGGGAAAAGTATGAAATTACTAATTTTAATCACTGGTTTTTTAATGTTATGTTCAACAAGCGTTAGTGCTGAACTTACATGGGGCTTTAAGTCACCCGCATTCCATTACGGAAATGGTTATTCATCACATGTTTTAAGTGTTGAGCAACTACAACATAATAGAAAGCAAGACTTACAAGACAAGGCAGACGCAGAGGCAAAGAGATTAGAACGTGAATTAGAAAATACTACCCTAAACAAGTTTATTAAAAACGTTGAGTCAAGAATTTACGCAACGTTAAGTAAGCAAATGGTAGATAGTATGTTCGCTGATTGTGGAACAAGTTGTGCAAACAGTGGAACAGCAGAAATCGAAGGCTCACAAATATCGTGGGTCAAAGACGCAACAACAGGAGCAATTACGCTAACTGTTATTGAAGAAGATGGAAGCACTACAACTATCGAGATACCAGGATCAGGGAATTTTAACTTTTAATGAAACGTTTAATAATTCTAATAGGCACACTACTAGCACTTGCAGGCTGTAGTAGCACCATGCAACAGTCGCTGGAAATCAAAGAGAACGCAGGTCCTCCGAGAATACAACCAGCACCGTTAGCAGAACGTATGCTACAAGTTCCTGAGCTAGATGGCAAGAAAATGACAGTTGCAGTTTACAGTTTTCAAGATAAAACTGGACAACGTAAGCCAGCAGACAATATTGCTAATCTATCTAGTGCAGTAACTCAAGGTGCAGAAGTTTGGGTTATAAAGGCATTATCAGAAGTAGGCAATGAAACCTGGTTCGAAGTAGTTGAACGTGTGGGAATGGACAATCTGATCAAAGAGAGACAGCTGATCCGCAACACACGCCAAGCATATGAAAAAGATCTACCTAACGGTCCCCGCGAATTAAAACCTATGGTTTTCGCAGGACTAATATTAGAAGGCGGTATTATCGGATATGATAGTAACGTAGCAATAGGAGGAGTCGGAGCAAGGTATTTAGGAGTAGGCGCACAAACTGAATACAGAGTTGATACTGTAACAGTTGTAATGAGAGTAGTAAGTGTAAGTTCAGGCAAAGTATTATTGAGCATTGCGACAGAGAAAACAATAGCAAGTTCAAGGTCCGGAGCGGATATATTTAAGTTCCTTGATATGGGAACGAAGTTAATAGAGTCAGAGACAGGTTATTCTGTTAACGAACCAACAAATTATGCTGTGAGAGCAGCTATTGAAGCAGGCATAGTGCAGTTGGTTTATGAGGGTAAAAATAAAGGACTTTGGAAGTTCAAGGATAAAACTTATAAAGGGGCAATGCCAAAAGTAAGGCCTCTACCGATGAAGCAGGCTTTAGAAAAATGGCCAAATGACAGGCTATACTGCGACAAAGTAGATTTGTGTTATCCAGTAAAATCCAAAGATAACAACACGAGGGACAAAAATGATAAGAAAGTACACAAATAGCTTTTATGCTTTAGTGCTTGCATCAATACTACACATAACTCCTGCCATGGCAAATGATATCTATATTGAACAAGTAGGCGATACACTTGATTTAGATATAACCCAAGATGGAACAGATAACGTAATTGGTACTAGTACTACTGACGTAAACTTAGACGGCGACACAATGACATTCGCTATTACACAAACAGGTGATTTGAACACAATAGTTGCAGACATACAAGGTGGCACCTACACAGGTACATGGGCATTTACTGGAGATTCAAACGCAGTAGATTTAAGTTGTGATAGCACAAGCGGAACAAACTGTGAAAACGTAACACTTAATATTACTACAACAGGTGATTCAAACACATTTGACTTTAATGTAGGTGATACTGCTGATGCTGACAGTGCAGACATTACATTTACCATCACAGGAGACGGTAACGTAATTGAATCTGATGTTGACGGCAAGAATGCAGACATCACAGTAACTATGAACAATAGTGCGAGTACAGCTACAGGCGGTGCTACAAGCGGACTACTAAGTTCAAGCGGTTCAGGTAATGTAGTTGACATTGACGTAGACGGTGACGGAAGTACAGGACACACTATTAATTTAGATATCACTGGCGGTGGAAGTAGTTACACAGTTACACAAAGTGGGATTAACGACAACACAGTTGATGCTGACTTCTCAGGTGATAACCAAGACGTTGACATAACACAGAGCGACTAGGAAATGCCAATGGCTCCAAACAAGTACACATGGATTCTCCTCTTAGGTCTTATAGTGATAGCACTACTAGCCAGTCCGGCTCATAGTAATGTGGGTGAGATCGGACAGATAAAAGGATCAGGTGTTCTGGAAAGAGAAGGCAAGATTGTTATTGATGGAGACGTAGGTGTCAATGTTAAGAGTATGGACGAAGCAGTTACAGCCAATGGTACAATGCGTATTGACTTTGTAGATGAAACAAGAGTAGAATTAACACAACAATCTAGACTAGTAATTGATGAATTTGTATATGACCCTGCAAATGATATAGGGTCATTATCAATAAAAGCGTCACTTGGAACAGTAAGATACGCAAGTGGACAAATTGCTAAAAAGTACAAGCAAAATGTAAAGATAAGCACTCCTAGTGCTACTATCGCTGTACGTGGTACAGACTTTGTAATGGTGGTAGATGAAATGGGCGGTTCAATGATTACACTATTGCCTAGTTGTGATACAGCTGGTATTTGTTTTGTAGGTGAAATAGAAGTAATGACAGATGCGGGTTTTGTTGTGCTTAATCAAGCGTTTCAAGCAACTCAAACAGTTCATGGTATGCGTAAGCCAACACCGCCAGTGCTAATAGACCTAAGCGAAGACCAAATTAACAACCTATTAATTTTACGTAAGCGTACTCCTATTGATGAATACGCTGAAGAAGAAATGCAAAGACGCAGAAAACTAGCAGACTTTTTAGGTGTAGACTTTTTAGAATTTGATGGACTAGATGGCGATGCTCTTAAAGATAGTATAGAAGGTATTTGGAAAACAGCTCTAGACGAAACAGATTTTATGTTGGCCGACATGCTACATGATATGCTTGATAAACTTAATGAAGCACTTGCGGCATTATTTCAAGACGAACTTGCTAGACAAAACAAAAGACTACTAAGCAATGTGCCACAGGTAGGCTTTGATCCTAACACACAGATTAGATTAGATATTGAAGAGCCGTATTGGGTATGGCAACGTGAAGACTTTGAACAGGGCGGTTTTATTAGATTGAGATTAAATAGACAAAACGATTATACACTAGACGTACAACAGGGGGATTTCTTTCTATATGACTATAGATTGGGTAGCGAAGGCACTAATAGTATTACTATTATTCAAACCAACCAATAGTTGGGCAAATGATATCTATCTTTACCAGATAGGTGATGATGTCACTGTGACTATTACGCAAGATGGTGAGAATAATAAAATAGGCTCTCTTAATAATCTATCAGGTCAAGCATATGTAGGAAGTCTTGATGGCGCTACACTTTCATATACACAAACCGGTGATGGTAACGAATTAGGATTATATAATGCTGATATAGGCGAAAGTAATGTAACGTCAGTACAAACAGGCAACAACAATGAAGCAGTAATAGATTGTCACGGCGAAGATTGTACTATGAGTCTAACACAAACAGGTAGTAATAATACGGCACACTTAGAATCAGGAGGCAGTTATTCAGACAGTAATAACAATATTACAGGTACACAGACTGGTGACAATCAAGATATGTATCTAGAGGTAAACAGTGGAAGCACAAATACTATTACAGCAGAGCAATATTGTACAGAAGGTTCTAACTGTACAACAAGTGATATGGACGTTAACATTACAGGAAGTACAAATTCAGTTGCAGTAGTACAAGGTAGGTTATACAATAACAATCAAGGTTCACTTAATACAGACCTTAATGAACCAGGCGGACTTACAATGGACATTGATATCACAGGTAGTAATAATAGTTTAATGATGAGTCAGCGTAACCAACATGCTAATCACGCACACAATATAGATGTTGACGTGACTGGAGACTATAACAGTGTGTTTGGCTCACAAGTTGGTTCTGGTAACAAAGATATCGACATTGACATAAGCGGAAATGCAAATAGTATATCAGCAGTACAAGAAGGTAATGGCAGTCATACTGCTACTATGAATTTATCTTCACCCTATGGTCCTGCTTATAGTATCAACCTAACACAACAAGGTAACACAGGACAATCTTATACAATGAGTGGCGTATGTACTAATCCTAACGGATGTGCTTATACTGTCACACAAAACTAAATACTACTGACAGAGGGCAGACTGTTAGAAAGTAGGGCAAATTGATTGATCCATTTACAGCCGTCGCCGCGGCAACCACAGCATTTAATACTGTAAAAAAACTTGTTGGTGCTGGACAAGACTTCGAAAATTGTATGAGCCAAATGGGCAAGTGGTATACTTCAGTATCTGATTTCCGTAAAGGTCAACAGATGCAAAAGAAACCTCCTATATTTAGAAAACTATTAGCCTCAGGTTCAGTTGAAGAAGAAGCACTCAATCTCCTTATACACGAAAAGAAAATTATGGAGATGGAAAAAGAATTACAAACCCTATTAAATTATCGTTTCGGTTTTGGCACTTGGGACGAGCTAAAAGAAATGCAACGTAAGATACGTGCCAAACGTGAACGTGAAGTATACAAGCAAGCAGAAGCAAAGCAAGCATTAATAAATGGTGTTGCTATCTTTTTACTATTAGGAGCATTAACTAGTATGCTTGGAGGAATATTTTATTTTATTTTAAAGGCCAAAGGAATGATCTAGATTGAAGTATGTGTATAAAAATTTTGTATATAACAATCAAAATAACAAAGGTATATTATATAAAGATAACAAAATTTTGTTTATGGGAAATACCTGGAGCGGCATATTACAATTTTTATCACACAGCGGCAATGCACCTGAAGTAAGGGAAATGTTCAAAGCACAATTAGAGCAACGTGAACAAATAAAATTCAGAGCAGAATCAAAAAAACCAAAAGACCCTGAGCCTATACAAAGACAAGAACCAAAAAAAGAACCGGTATTGAAACGATCAAGGAACGACAGGAGATTAGTGCGTTGATACATGCCTTTATGCTAGTAGTATTAATCGGCGGAGACTTACAACCTTCACCTATGTATTTTAGAAGTATTGATGTATGTCAATACTATGCTAAACGTATACCAAGACAATATGGAAACTATTCACACAGTAGTCTAGTACCTGCTGAACATAGAGTAACAGCTTATTGTAAACCTGTAAAGGTCAATGACGGACCTAACATATATGATCATTAATAAATACAATATGACAAAGTATATTACACATTGGGCTGTGGCGTTTGTTACAGCTTTTATTATGATAGGTTTTCACTATAACGATAGCTCTGTAGTGCAAACGGCTCGGCTGAAGTCATTTGATATACTTCAACAAACAGATCAGCCAACATTGTCCCAAGACGTTGGTGTAGTCACTATCGACGAAGCCGCCATTGAAAAGTACGGTCAATGGCCTTGGAAGCGTGATGTTCTCGCAGATATAATCTGGAAACTTCGTGAAGCAGGTGCTGGTATCATAGTGATGCCTATAATTATGTCAGAGCCCGATAGACTAGGCGGGGATGTTGATTTAGCCGAAGCACTTGCAGGTAATGGTGTAGTAATTGCACAGTCAGGATCTACACAAACCAATCGCAACTCGGTCCCGCGAGGAATTGCGAAGATAGGCGACCCACTGCCATACATGTTTGAATGGCCGGGAATGTTGGGACCTATACCATTGCTAGGAGATA
>Ga0181401_1001015_pt1 | contig 11271 bp, 11 predicted proteins | sample 24SPOviralmetaG_FD_130130 | JGI IMG/M metagenome (GOLD analysis project Ga0181401, IMG submission 130130) | Marine viral communities from the oligotrophic San Pedro Time Series (SPOT) site, San Pedro Channel, CA, USA - 24 SPOT_SRF_2011-07-20 | ecosystem: Environmental > Aquatic > Marine > Strait...
AGAAGCAGTTATTGCAGCATTATCGATTGTCTTAAATAGACCCTCATAAGTTGCAGAAATTTTAGTGTTAAATAGAGTTGCCATACTTTAATTTTTTTGTTTTATTATTTTGTATCTTTTTTAAAAAGACTCTTAATTTTATTATATTTTTTTCTTTTGGTTTATAACTCATAATACCCATCCATTAAATGTTGCATCATAACTAGGAAATATATCATCATTTGTGTTGTTTGTGTATTCAGGATATGTTGTTTCATTAAATGACATAAAATCAATAAATCTTCTTGAATACCACTCAGCATTAGTTCGAGCTTTTTCAGTCAAATAATCAACCTCTTCTTTACTTACCGTTTCTGCATTTTCTGAACGATGTTTAAACATTCCCCCTTGGCGAATTTGATAACTTGCAAACGGGATATAATCAACTTGAGCAAACCATATTAACATAGGAACAACATAATCATCTAATAATGTTTTCCACCTTGCATTCGCGGGCTGGTCAATATTTGGAATTGCAGCTGTTAACCCATCATACAATTTTGTCCCCATATAATTTTGAATATGTATTTCTTGCGCTAATTTTATAAAAAAAATAAATTTATCACTATTTACGTTTCCGTCAATAATTGAGTTTCTTACAAGATCAGTTCTGTTTATAAATAATACTGTTGCCATAATTTTTTATTTAGGGTTCCATTGTCCTTTACCTGGCTGTTTGCCGGTTGCTACTGCTGCTTTTTTACTTCCACGAGGATTTCTTAAATAACTTTTTGGAATAGTTTTTGTTTTTTTATAATTCCCTAAATTTTCAGAAACCTCTGTGTTTGAATCTAATCTATAAAGTACACGAGTCCATTTATGCTGACAAAATACTCCACCCTTTAATTCAAAAATATTATAAGGGATATCTTCTTTATGTCTAAATTCCGCGTTTACCTTTTGTTCGTCACCTATAGGATAGCTAGCTCGGTCAATATCTTCAATTCTCCACACAATACCACTTGCACTTAATTCCATCATTTGTTGACAAAAATCTCGAGACTTTGGATATTCGCCTTCATCATTTTTTTTAAACATTCCTCTTGCGTATTTGTATCGAATTTTATATAAACCGTTTTTTGAATCTAAATCACTATATGCGCTACCATCTTTTTTAGAAGGAACAAATTGTTTATCTAAACCAATTATTTTTTTAATTTTTGATAAAGTTGATTTTTTTTCTTTTATTAAATAATTAGCCCAGTCTTCGTTGCTGTATTCTGAATCCTCATCAATTTCATCAACTAAAACCCAATCTTCTGACATTTTTACTCCCGTTTCTTTTAAAGACCCAATTACAATATTTGTTTCATTTTCGGAAAGTTGTGCCTTTTTATGTGTTTTACAAGGCATATACCAAACTTTATCGCCTTCTTTGTGCTCGTGATAACCTTCACAATTTTTTTCTACAGCTGCTTTTTTAGCTTCTTCTATTGTTTCATAAACATTTTCGCCGTCAATTTTTTTCAAGCTTAATTTGTTCATTTCAATACCTGTTTCTTCTTCAATATCTTCCTTGTCTTGTATTGTTGAGTCAACCTCAGTAAATTCTAGTGGCTGTAAAGTCGTAAAGTAAAGGTTTAAAGCAATATTATTGTAAGCAAGTATATTATCGAAGGAATCAATTAAAAGTTCCTGAAAAGGCCTTATAACAGTATTATCCATAAGTAATGACGCCGTCTTTATTTCATCAGCATTATTCCCTAAGCCTGCTGAATCTTTTATACCTAAAAGCATAGGCGAAACAACGCGATGAGCAACAAGTATTTTTTTAGTTGATTCATCTGATAAAAATTGATACTGATTATGAGCATCTGATAATTGCACTGGCGTAATTTCAGCCTGAGCATCTTTATTATCGTTAAAAGCAAGTATAAATTTCCCCGCGTTTGAAGTGCCCGAAAATTTTTGAGCAATTTTTTGTTCAATTAAGGCTCTTTCTTCCTGATTGGGGGTCCCATTATTAAAATTAATTAACATACTAGGGGCCAAGCCATTAAGAATATTATTTAAATGATAGTTGCTTATTTCTTCTTCAAGTTCAGCATATTGCAACCCACCTTGATAATCCACAGGTGAATAATAATAAAAACCAGATTTATAAGGTTTTATATAATAAATTTCAATACTTTCATTAGACATTCCGAAGGCTGGAATTCTTAAAGGGTTATCGCTCCTTTTTATATTTGGCCAATCTTTAAAATAATAATATGTGGGAATTTCCCCTTCGTTATTGCATTTTTCTGCTCTTAATGTTTCAATAGGCATATGCTCAAGTTGAGCTATACTTTTGCGATCTTTAGAATATATAATTTGAATTGCACACTGACCCATTAATTTCAAATCATAACATAATTTTCGAACAACATCTTTTTTAAATAAAGAAATCATTTGGGCATACTCGTTCGGCTTTTTATTGCCGTTTGTTGCATTAAGACCTTTACCATAAATAGCTTGGCTTATACCATTGATAGCAGCGTTATTAGTTGGGCTTCCATTATATCTATCAATTAGATACTGAAAGTAATTGTTATCTGCTCCATATTCAATCCAATCTTTGCCATTTACTTCTTTAATTTCAGGGCTTGTATATGTGCTTAAATTTACAAATCCAAATTCCGAAACTTTTGAATTTTTAACAAATTGCCCTAATGTATTTCTTTTTCTATTTTTCATATTACTAAATATGTATTATCATAACCATCATAAGTCGTATATTGACCTTTATTTAATTCATAATGATCGTTTTTATTTAATTGATCAACATCTTGATCCGTGCAAAATATTCTATCGTTGAATATATCATCTACTTCCTCTGTTTCAACGTTCCAAATTTGTTCCGATATATTCCAAAAGCTATAATTTGTGTTCCAATAATTATAATCTATATATAACCTTAAATCATAAAAATGATTTTCTACTAATAAAGGATTAAATGTTAAATTAAAGTTAAGATAATTTCCTGAAGTTACAGCATTTATAACATTATAATATTTAATAATATTTGTGCTATCATCCCTAATAGACACGCTAAAAGCTTCGCTGTATTCTCTAGGAATAACAGATAATGCTTGGGCATTTGCAGATGTAGTTAATATTATCATTACTTATATAACGTATTTATTTGACTAATTTGCACAATCAATCAAGCAAAAAAAAAGCACCCCGTTAAGGATGCTTAATTTACTATTAAAAACTAAATATTAATTTACTGGTATTTGTTCAGTTGAAGGTGTTACTGCGTTATCTAAGAAATAAGGTGCAGTTTCTTCCATTCCTTCAAATGTTAAAGTAAATCCGGATAAATCTCCTGCAGCAGCACCAGTAACAACTGTACCGCCTGTGCAATCCATTCCATTTTCAAATCCACATAGGAAATTGTTTCCGTAATAATCAACTACCACTATATAAGGACGAGCTACAGCAAGAATCTGAAGTTCAGCTTGCGTTTTAGCGTCTAAGTAAGTTAATGTTAAATTTAATGTTTGAGTGTAAAACGTTGTTCCATTCTCTCGGCTACTTGTTACAGTAGTTTCAAGACTTGAATTTCCTTTTACATCATATTCGAACCATGTCGGGGCTGGAGAACCATTTGTAATAGTTGCTTCTTTTGTTGTTGAATCTACAGCTATACTAGCAATAGTTCCATAATCAGCAAATAAAACTTTTTTTATTCCTCCAAAGGCCGATTTACACGGTACTTTTCTTCCAGTCGTAAGTAAACAAGGCATAAGTTATTTTTATTTTATTATTAAAAAGGGATAAACAGACAATTCTACTTATCCCTATTTAGTTAGTTAATTATTAAGCGTATTCAACAATATCTGATGCAATTCCGAATTGAACCGCACTAGTAAATCTCATAACCATACGGACATTGTTAGATGCGTCAAGGTCAGCCATATCTAAAACTTTAACAACGTTAGAGTCATTTAATAAGCCCGTTCCAAAGTATAAGTTACTTCTTTGTGCTGCATACATTACATCACTACTCATTCCAGGGCAAACAAAGATTTTTACACCATTTACACTTAGTGAACCATTGTTCCACCATTGTGTGCCTTGTGCATTTACACCATTTGCTCCTAATCCGTTAGCCGCAAATCCTCCTAAAGCCTGAACATAAGCTTTAGCTATTGCAGAAGGAACATAAATAAATAAATCTTCTTTTCCATATAGTGAAGATGGTATAGCATTTACAACTTTAGATAATTCATCAATTACGTTTGCTGCTGTTATTGCTGCTTTTGCAATTTGTTGTCCTGCTGGAATATCTCCTGCTCCGGCTGCTGCTGCAATTAATTTTTCAAACCCATCAAATGAATTGTTTGCTCCTGCTGCAGTATCTCCTTGCCAAATACATAATTCTGTATTTTGTGCTACTTCTGCTGCTACGTGAGCAATCATAAAGTCAGAGAATTTTGGTGGTAAAGATTGATTTAATCCAAAGCCCATTTGTTGTGCTTCCCAATCGTTTACAAAGTCATACTTACATAATTGTAGGTTTACTTGTAATTCAACTGGTTGGATAATTCTTTCAGTAAGTGTTACAGTTGATGTAGGGTTAAAATCACATCCAGCTGCAGCCACTAAAGAACCTGTTGCTAATTTTTTAATTACTTCTTTGTAAGCAATATTTGCTTTTACTGTTAATCCTCCGTCATCAATTGTAGATGCTGAAAGAAGAGCTGCCGCAATATATTCTCCCGCAAACTCACCCGCGTAAGTACTAGTGATATTTACAGTAGTTGCTAAATTTACATTTTTTAGATTACTCATTTTTTTTATTATTTATTTAATTTATTTAATACTCTATCTAGTGTCGTGTTAAATTTACCTTTTGCAAATTCAACTTTCTTTTTATTTAAGGTTTCAGCTTCAGGATTATGTTTAATTGGCTTTACAGCCGCTTCTGATAATTCTTCTTTTATTTCCTCAGTTGTTTCTTCAGATAAATCTTCTTTTATTTCTGATGATTCAACTTTATCTTTTTTAAGATCAGCAATAGCATCTTCTAGGTTTTGAATTCTTTTTTCCATTCCTTTCCAATCCCCTACATCTGCCATTTCTTTTTCTTCGTCTTCTTTATATTCATCTTCGCTTAAATCTTCTGTAATTTCTTTCCCTGCTTCTTCTTTTTCAGGAACATCATCACTAACTTTTCTAACGTCTGATATTATGCCCTCTTCTTCAACTACTAATAATCTTGAATCTTCAAGAATATATTCTCCGACAGGCATTGCTACTTTCTCATCGTCCGTAACAATAAAGACTTCTTTTCCTTTTTCTAAGGACTCAGCACTTATTATAGTGCCATTTTCTAGCTTCATCTCTTCAAGTTTTACCTCAATATTTAAAAGCGTTTTAATTTGATTTAACATTTCAGTTGATTTCATATTATTTATATAACGATTATTAATTTAAATTTTGCGTTTTCAAGATATACGAGTTATAACTCCTATCCCCTGTGCGTGTATTGATCCATCACAGCAGCTAATTGAATACGTATTAGAGTCCCAGCATAAACATGCTCTTGAGTTTCCTTTTGGACTTGTTCTACTAGGTATAAATGTTTTCTGATTTATTCTTTTTTTCATTATTCAGAAATTAATATATTTTTTATTTCTTCAAGAATTTTATCATCTTCTGACATATCTTCTTTAATTGATTCTTTAGGCCTTTCCATTTTATCAGCAAAATATCCTTCAATACTAAAACCTTTAACTTTATCTGTTTTAACATACTCTTGCCTTATTTCATCATTGTTTACTTTTACAGCCCCCATCCACGTGCCAACAGGAACATTTAATCCGTATTTTCGAGATTTGTCGTGCACCTCGTCTTCTACTATCCAACTTTCAACAAGTGTTAATCCGTTCAAAGCCTCTTTATGCTCAAGAGTTGAGTTATTTTGATAGCCATTTTTTAAATACATCTGAGATGCTTTCATAATAGTATCACGTGAAAAGAAAATATAATAATCTCCTTCAGCCCCGTTTCTATATATAGGTTTATTAGGTATCAATAAAGCACCTAATAATATTTTTTTATCTTTATCTACTTCTGCTAATTTAATTTCTTGTGAATTCAAAGCAACAAAATCAGATTCAATAGCCGGATTTTCTACAATTGATATTGCATCAATTCCGCTTTCTTCTTGTTCTTCGTCTAAAATAAGTTCGATTATTTTCATAATTATATAACGATTTTAAAATTTAATTTTGTATTTATCCTATTGTAGCACCCTCAATAGTGTTTCTTTCTAATGCTTGCGCTGATGTAACTTCACTAGCTACTACAAATGCCTGCACAGGTTGTTGTTGTTGATCTCCTATAACATCCGCTAGCTGGTTTGTTTCACTAGCCCCCACAATATTGAAAGAAGGTGGTGTTGGTGGCGCTGGTGCTTGTGCAGATGCTCCGGCAACCGATGGAGCTGCTTTCCCGCCAAGCGTTGGCACTTTTGTTGCTGTTATAGCTTTTACTTGAGCCATACCTGAAACTATAGCCGCCCCTGCTGCTGCTGCCCCTAATGCAGGACCTATAATCGGGATTGGTGCTAAAGATGCATACGAACTTTGAGCAGATTGAAATGTGCTTATAGTTGCCGCCGCTATTGCTGCCGCTTTACCAGCTGCTGTTTCTTCACCTAAAATTGTAGCAAGATTATTAAACCCATCAGAAATAATTTTCATTTTTTCCCCCTCTGTTAATTCTTCCCATTTAATAGCATTGTCAGATGCTTCTTCTCCAAAGTTATCTAAAGCATTTACTTTAGCTTTTTCTAAAGCAACCACTGATAAACCTTGAGCTTTAGCTAATCCTATTAACTTATCATAATGTTCAGTTATTTTAATTATTTCGAGTTCTCTTTGTTCGTCTTCTGTAATTGCTACAGCGTCACGTATTTGATTTTTTAAATCTTGTAATTCGGTTGCTTTTTGTAATTCAAACTCTTGTTCTTTATCTTTAATTGCTAAATCTCTTGCAGCTTTTAATTCGTCGGTTATTAAATTATTAGCCTCCGCTTGTTCTATTAGTTTTTGAAAATGCTCGTTTATTTTGTTCAACTCAAGCTGTCTTAGTTCCTCGTCGCCTCTTGCTGTGGCTTCTCTTATTGTTTTCTTTAAATCCTCAACACTTTTTAATGCTGCTTTTTCTTCATTTGTAGCCGTTGTTATTTGCGTTTGTAATAATCTTTGACTTCTTAATTTTTTGGTATCTAAATTTATTAATTCCGCTTGTAACTTTGCTAATTTATCTTTTTCTTCAATTGTAGTCAAACTAATTGACTGCTCTAATATCATTGCATCAACTAAAAGTTGTTTGGCATTAATTTGTTTTTGAGTTATTTCCTCTTCTATTTGCTGAGCTTTTTTAAGTAATTCAATTCTTTGTGATGTTGTATATTCATCTCTTTTTTCCGCTTCAAGTCTAATATCATTTATTTCTCTATTAGCTTTTGCCCTTTCAATTATTAAATCTCTTTCAATATGATGCGCTTTTTGTCTAGCTTTTGTGACTTTGTTCATTACATCAATTTCTTTGCCCGTTTCTGTAATTAAATCACTAGTTGCTTTAGCAAGATTTTTTGTGCCTTTTATAACTGCGTCAGTTGTTATTTTTACAAGATTAAAATTGTTATTTAAAGTTTTTAATCCTTGCCCCGCATCTTTCATTGCTCCTGAAAAATCACCGCTAAAAGCTTTTTTAATTGCGCCTCCTAATAACCCAAGCCCGTCTAATAAAGCACTAATTTTATCAGTAACCATTGTTTTAATTTTGTTGCCAAAATCTGATAATGCTTTTCCCGGATTTGTAAATACATCAACAATAGCCATACCTAAATCAGCAAGTAAGTCTAATACTTGATTTACAACAGCCCCTATCATTGCCATTCCCCTAGCCCATTTTTCTTGTCCTTCTTCGCTCCTTGTAAATGCGCCAGTAATCGATGTAATTAAAACAACTAAGGCCCCTAAGCCAGTTGCCATCCAGGCAATTTTCATTAGCTTAAAACCTTTTGTAGCGCCTGTTATAGATTTTGTAAACCCTTGCATACTTGAAATAGCACCTCCTGTTTGTTTATCTACAAACCCCAATACGCCAGCAAAGTCAGCCTGATTTTTTTCGGCTTCCTTTAATACTTTATTTGCTTTAGCTTGCTCTTGTCTTGTTTCTTGTACTCTAAGCTTTGTACGCTTTTGCAAAGTTGCAGCCTCCTTTAATTTTTCATTATACTGCTTTATTCGATTTCTATCTTTCGGATCTGCTTTTGCTCTTTTATCTTCAATTGTTTCAATCTCGCGTTGAATATCTTTTAATAAATCTTCTTGTTGTTGAAGTGACATATTAATGTCATCAACATTTTTTTTAGCCTCCTTGACCGATATTTTAACCGTGTAAGTATTAGTTATTGACATTTTATATTTGTTTTAATTTGTTCAATAGCTTGTTTAAATGTTTTTGGTAATGCATATTTACCTTGTGCTATTTTAATATTTTCTGTTTCGCCTTTTACAATTGCAAGCAATTCTAATATATTTTTAATCATAATTTTATTTTAAGGGCATCCACAAGTTAATGAGGTTATTATCCCAGATGAATTTAATACCATAATCATAAAACAACCATTTTCACAATAAGTATCATTGGTTGATGAACCTGATTGAGTATATGTTCCTGAACTTGCTGTGCTAGTTAATGTTGCATTATTATACATTGTATTTCCAATTGATATACTAGTTGCTTCTCCAATAGAATAATTATAATATAAAGTTCCACCACCTGTTCCTTGATATGTAATATTTTCTAAAGACCTATAATAAGGTGTTCCAACATTTAATAATTCTAATTGACTTTTACCATTTGTAAGGTTTGTAGTGATAGAATTTATTTGATAGTTCTGTTGTCTGATTTGTATTAAGTCATTTAATTGTAAATTATGAAATATCTTTTGTGGTAAAATTGCATTAACTTTCATAAGCCTTCTACCAATATCAAAGACATTATCTATGTATGTACTATAATTACTATTAAAAAGTGTTCCTAAATATTCAGAGCCATCATATTCATTTATTGCAGCAGTAAAATTAATATTAGTTTGATTTGTTGTTCCTACTTCTAAACTATTAGATGGTATAATATAATCATCTATATCTTCTGTACCTGTGCCTGTTTGTAATGCTATTTCAGTTCCATTACTAACTTCTATTGCATAAAAAACTAAAGGCAGACCATAATAGGATTCTTGATTATCATCAACAAAATATCCGTATTGTATTGTTGTTTCATTAGCAGGTGCTGATACTGCAGTATTAACATTAATTAATCTTTCATATAAAAGATGTTCAAAAGGTATTTCTACTTTATAAACATTATTCGGTGCATCAAAAGTTGCATTATTTAATGTGTATTTCAATGTTCCCCAACCAATATTATTAAGTTGATTATATTGTTTTGCTAAAAAAGTTCCTAGACCTTTATATTTAAATTCTATTTCTTTAAACGGTAAAGCAACATCTGTACTCGATTTTGTTACATCTAAATATTCATCTATCACAATAGGGGTTGCAGAACCTGATGCATAATAACTATCTAAGGTCTTAACTACTATTGTGCCTGAATTATCTATATAAGCAGTCAAATTAAACATTTTAAATAAAGATGTCAAGAAACTAATTATTGTCATTTCAGGTATTTGTTCAGGAATATTAAAAGGGGTTATCGTGCTACTCTGAAATGTAGTTGCATTTTTCCAAATATCAGTTCCACCACCACCACCTTGACCAGGATTTGCAACAGAAATTGTCCAAACTATATTATTTGCATTAAAAGTTATTCCATTAGAATCTAATGTTGCTACTTGAATAGTATATTGACCTGCTCCTAATAATAATCCAGATGTGCTGAAAAATGTTTGAGAACCTTGTACATTTGTTCTTTGGTCATAAATAGAACCATTTTTTAAAATCTGTATATTATATACTGTTTGTGAATTGGAAGGCGTTACTGTTAAATCAGTTTGTACAATTTGAGTTGGAGATATTGGTGCTATTATTTCTAATATACCAAATATGGAAGCAGTATAACCTGTGTTACCTGAATACTTATACAATTCTTGTAACTGAACAAAATTTAAATCTAATTGTTGAGTAGGTTCTACACTGCCTTTTTTTCTATGTAACCACATCCATAAATTATGAAATCGAGTATTAGTAGAATTATTAAAAAAATCATCAGAAAAATTTATTGATGGGTATTGTAATTCTATTGCATCAATAATAGCTTGTAATCTTATGGCAAATTTTAATTGATTCCATTCAACCCCATTTGTTCCACTTGTATTATGATAAAATAAATTTCCATCATAATTGTGTGTTGCAGAATCAGAATTATAAAATAATCTTTGAGTATGTGTTATAAGTGGAGTACAAATATTAGTTGCGCTAGTTAAATTAGCAGTCATTTTGCTTTTAATATTTGTTTTTGTATACTCCTGATTGTATGTTGATAAACTAGGTAATGCTCCTAATTGGTCATCTCCTAATACATCTTTTAAATTTATTGTATTTCCAAAGAATGTAATTCTATATGTATGAGGTATGTTTTTTTTTAAATCAACTCCCTCTAATTTTATATAGCCTTCCTTAAATGGTAGTGTATTTAATTCAATATATCCTGCCACTTTATTTCTAGCATCAAAACCACCTTGTATATCAAAATTGTAGTAATGTTGAAATATTTTATTATTTACTTTAGATGCAGGCAAGGAAAATGTTTTAGAAAACTCGGTAAAGATTTTGCTGATGTCTTTTACGTTTTGTATTGTTTGTGTAAAAGATACAGTTTCATCTTTAAATAAATCTACCCTTTGTGTTCCTATATATAATTGGAGTTTTTGCATTTATCTAATGTTGTTTATTAAGTCAAATGCTTCTTCAAAGTCTATTGTGTATTCAATTAGTCTATCATTAACGGATGTTTTGAATTTCATTTTTGAAGTCTTAACAGTTACAGGTATTGTTTCGTCTGCGGCAGGATTTTCTTTTTTTGGTCTTGTCATCCATACATACTCACTCAATAATAATTGCTCAAAAAATTGATTTGTATACTCAGGATAATAACCGGAACTTAAAGTATGCATTTGTTTACCTTGTGTATTAAATAGTTTATTAGGTGCATTATTTATTTCGTATTGAGCATATTCATCATCAGGATATTGTATTGTAT
>Ga0181401_1001017_pt1 | contig 11268 bp, 23 predicted proteins | sample 24SPOviralmetaG_FD_130130 | JGI IMG/M metagenome (GOLD analysis project Ga0181401, IMG submission 130130) | Marine viral communities from the oligotrophic San Pedro Time Series (SPOT) site, San Pedro Channel, CA, USA - 24 SPOT_SRF_2011-07-20 | ecosystem: Environmental > Aquatic > Marine > Strait...
TCAAGGGTTGAGTAACACTCGAATACATATTAAGAAAAGTAAGAACGGAGTGAAGCGAGAGAGGCGGTTACTAAAGGAACGCAAGTTCAAGATAGAGGCAAAGCGTTATCCTTTAGATAGTGAGAACATAGAGGTACTAAAGAGTTTACGAGGATAGGTGGTTGGATACCTAAACCAACACACAAGTTTGGTAGTTGTTAGTGATAAAGGAGGAAAAACTACTCAGAGTATTTGGTAGTTTTTATCTGGAACATACGAGTTAATAATGAGGAGAGTAGTTGTTCTTAGCTACATACTAGACGAGATTAACAAAAAACTACCACCAGTTTTTAATAAGAGAAAGGTGATGTATGGAAAATAAGTATGGTAAAATTAAACTTATCAGCGTATGGAACGATAGAAAACTAGAGGACAGGATTAAACTTGAGGTAGAGTTGTTTATAGAAACACTGCCGTCTTGTTCGATAGACAAGATAGGTAATATTGCAGACAATTTCTCGGCTAGTTTTGACAAGCTAGGAAATATTGAGGTAGATTATTTTGTAACAGGTGAGACTAAACTGTTTAAGCATCCAGTTTTATTACAAGATGTTGAGCCTGTGATTGGTGAAATTGCAGATTGGGTTTTAGAAAGAGAGGTATACTGAGGAGTGATGTATGCTAGATAAAAATGAAACTTTATATGTAGTGCATAGATGGGAAGATGCTTATGAAAAACCTTTTAAAGAATTTGAAGGAGTTACAAATAATTTCGATGCTTGGTTGAAAGAGCATAACAAAATTAGAGCAGAAAAAGGTTGTGATTGGTGTGATTTCAAAATGATTGTATGTGAATGTAATATCAAGCCCTTAGAGGCAGATGATTTTTCGGTTGAAGAATTAAAAATATCTTATTTTAATAAAGAGAAGGAGTGATGTATGAGTTGTAAAGAGATATCAATACAGCAACATTGTCTAGCTACGGCAGGCAAATATAAGCTCAAGAAAGTCAGCACTTGGAATGTGAAGACAGCACTTGCAGAAGTAGGTGGACTAGGTAAGCCGAGTAAGATGCCTAGCTTTTCTTACAATACACCTGCAGAAGAGTGCAACGTAGGCAGTAAGCTACGTTTAGTTAAAGGTAGTGTCTGCTCTATGTGCTATGCGTTAAAGGGTAGGTACATGTTTCCTAATGTACAGAACGCATTGTATAAGAGACTAGACCTGATGAAGAACAATCCTAATTGGGTAAGTGCAATGGCATGGCTTATAAACTGGTATAGTAAGAAGACTAGTTACTTTAGGTGGCATGATAGTGGAGACATACAAGACATGGAACACTTGCAAAAGATGGTAGCAGTTGTTAAGCTAACACCATCAGTCAAGCATTGGTTGCCTACAAGAGAGGCTAAGATAGTAAAAGAATATACGAAGGAGTACGGAGATTTTCCTAGTAATTTAATTGTAAGAGTAAGTGCTACCATGATTGATGGTAAGCCTCATAAGTTTCACAGCCATACAAGTACAGTTGTGAGTGAGAGCAAGAAGGCAGTAGGTTGGGTATGTCCTAGCAATCAGCAAGACAACGAGTGTAAAGATTGTCGAGCGTGTTGGGATAAAGATGTTAAAGACGTGGCTTATATAGCACACTAAATGAGAGGAGAGCAGTATGTTAGAGATGAACGGAGAGTATTGGGAAGATACACCAGAAGGACAGGTCTTAAAGGATAAGATGGCTGGTATGCAACTAGCTACGGCTTTGATAGGTCTTAAGTTTGAGGTCGAAGCAGGAGTAGGAGGTATGAAGTTTACTAGATTCTCAAGTCTTGCTGTACTAAAGAGATACTTTTATGGACTAAAGAGAACTAAGGCGGGTGCTTATCAACAGTTAGTAGATGCAAAAATATATGAACACTTTGTAAAATAGGAGAGTAGGAATGAAAAACAAGTTAACTTTTAGAGATGCGATAGCGATAGTAGCGCCAAGTAAACTGGCATGGTATGATGCTCAAGATAAAGATACTAAGTTTCAAGATGAGTGTAGTGCCTTGTTAGATAACAAAGAACAACTAGTCATTGATGACTACTTTAAAGAGGAGAACGAACATGGCTAAATCAGGATCACCTGAAGACAGAGGTAGTGCTGATCGTTACTACTATAGAAGGTACAGTCCTCATTACTATGAGTATCCTTTTGCCGAAGGCGAGTCACCACGTATCGAAGAAGATCGTATGACACCTGAACAGATTGCCTTGTATAAGAAAGGTTGGGATAACGAAGACGAACGTAAAAACTTTGACTACGAAGAATTTATAACAGAAGATGAGGATGAGGAGTATGAATGAAGAAGAGATATATTTAAACATGTTGATAGCTGAGTCTAAATTACAAATGACAATAGGGTATACTGCATTTGGAATGTGTGTTATGCTTGTTGTTTCTTTATGGATATACTGGAGAGTGAGATGAACAAGAGTGATTTAATGAAAGTGTTCTTTACTTTCACAGACGATAACGCTGAGTTAATGTTTAACTATGAAGATGTGAATGGAAAAGAAACAACAGATAGAAAAGTTAAACCTTTCAAGATAGAGTATCAAGAAGATGATGATGAAGTATTAATTACAGGGCTATGTGCTGTTGCTACTAAGCCTTCTGGAATTATTGATTGGCAGCAAAGAAAGTTTTATTTAAATAATATGTCTTGCATTAGAGTGTATAAAGAGATACGCTATACAGAGATGTTAGATTCAAAAGCTTGGAGTTAACTATGAACATATTTTATTTTTATGATTGCCCTGTTAAATCAGCAGAGGCACAGCCTGACAAGATGTTAGTGAAGATGCCATTGGAAACAGCACAGATGTTATGTACTGCACACAGAGAACTAGATGGTGACGAGTACGCAGACAAGGTAGGTTTATACAAGAGAGCATACTGGAATCATCCTTGTACTGTATGGGCAAGAGCATCAAAGGGAAACTATGAATGGTTGTATGCACATTTCCTAGCTCTTGGTATGGAGTATGCTTATAGGTATAAAAGAGAACACGCAAGCATAACTAAACTTGGCAAGGCTTTAGAAAAAAAACCTGATAACATTTATGATTACAATATAACTTTAGGAGACATGCCACTTACTCATCCTATTATTAGTAAATGGAACAGGACACCTATAGCACAGTGTATGCCTGACCAATACAAGAACGATGATCCTATCAAAGCATATCGTGACTACTGTATACATGAGAAGCACTATGCTAAGTGGGAGAAGGGTAGATCTAAACCTAAGTGGTGGGTGAAGGTGAAGGAAGAGCTTGATGAAGCGCAAGCAATAGATGATTACTACATGTCAATAGCGGAGGTGTGATGCAGAAACCTAAAGGCAAGACAGTCATGGTTAGATATCCAGAAGATGATACCACTTGGCATAAAGCTACAGTTGGTACGCTACTGAGCATACAGTTTACTGCTGACTACGAGATAGATGGTAAAGAAATACATGGGTTTTTCTTTTATAAAGATTATAAATTAACTTGGAGATAGAGATGAAAGTAGGACAAGAGATAGATGGTAGAACACTAGACAGTATAACTATGGACAGCAGTACAAGAGATATGGTTTTTTGGTTTGATACAGATAAGATAGTAGTCAGACACAACGAGTCTATTGATAAAGTTTTAAATCACAAATGGGAGACACAAGATGCAGGATAGATACGAAACACTCTTGCAAATTGAACAGGTATTGAGTAAGCTAGAACGAACTGTACCTGTAGGGTTACGTAAAGAGATAGGTATTTCAAAAGCGTTAGACAACGTAGGTAAGTTAATAGATGGTGAAACTGAAAAGAAACATGAAGAGCTAGAGAAAGAATACGCAATGATGCAACAAGCAATAGAAGAGATGGAGTAGATTACGAGGGTTAATTGTAGTTACCTATATAAAACTACAAACATAAGAAGAAGGAGATATAAAATGGTTAGAATATTTGATGGTACAGCAAACAAGAAGTTCTATCACGTTAATGTGTTAGGCTTTAAGTTCAGAGTTGCGACAAACACTAGAACTTTTAGTAAGTTTGGCTCTTACCTAACAGGTAGAGGTCGAGTGTTTAACTTTGGTAGACAGTACTTGTGCTTTATACCTAAGTCGTAGATGTCAAATGGTTTAGTAATTCGTACAAGTATTTACCTGACGAGGTGTAGCGTTTTACTAAACAAGTGTTGACAGGCACTATAAAAACCGATGGTTATGTTGCTGTTGGAGGAGTTGGTAGTCATCTTCGGAACTAAAAAACTACATTTTGAAAAGGGTTTCACATATAAATCTGACGACTAATGTGTGTAATCAAATAGTCTAGACAGTTAGCTACTGTGATGAACATTGTTCCCTTATTTTTTAACAACAAAGAGGAAAGTAACATGGCTACACAGATAAGAAAGTTTGAACAAGATGCAATCGTTGATACTATTGCTGATAAGATAGAGACAACCTTAAAGAGTAAGAGAACAGAGATGATTAAAGATGATAAAGACTACGAGTCTATGTTATCAGATTCAAATCAGATGAAAGCTTTGAGTAAAGATATTGATGATCTAACAGAGAAAAGAAACTTACTGTATGGTAGTATCTATGAACGTGTCCAAGAGTGGAACGTCAGTAACAGTTCTTATGCACTAGATATAAATAGGTATCAAGGAGTCTTAAGTTTAAATCCAAAGCTTAACTCTTATCATTTAAAAGAAAAGATAGGTAACAAAGTTGCGATAGCACTCTTACCTAAAGATGCGATAGAGAACATGGATACTATTATAGCTAACATAGCGAAGGAGTTTGTATAATGCAGATAAAATTTGATTACTACGACATGCAAGAAGCGATTCAGTTATTCGTTAAGGAAAAGTTTGACATGGATATAGATTTAGAAGAGCTATCACCACACGACTATCCTAGTATTGAGTACCGAGAACGAGTATATGTATACAAGAAACATAAGAACGGAAAAGAAGTTAAAAACGAACATGGCTTGAGCGAAGTAGATTGGGATAAATCTAAGTATGTTACTAAGTACATAGAGTTTGATGATAATTCTGACATAACTTTTTATGTAAGTAAGGACTAACAATGAGTATAGATATTAAAGAGTTAGACGTAGTACTTAAAGACTTTGATGAACAGTTAGAGAGTGAAAATTTTGGACTGTACATTGATGCTTATGTACCACCTAAAGAAGAAGCTAACACTAAAGGAGATGAATATGTTTATAATAATTTAGATGCTTTAGATTTTAATAGTTGAATTTAAAATTTAAATATGGTATAATCTTATAAGTATTATAAGGAAAGAGAAAACAAATGATTAATAATAATGTTATAGACTTTAAAAACTTTAAAGCAGAGAACGATGATAAAGAATATATTGTTAGTCTTTATGAAACTAAACAATATAATTTTGTAGTTAGAGCTAACAGCGGAGAAGAAGCTGAGAATATTATAAGTAAAAGATACGAGTCAGGTGAGGTGATGATTGAAGATAACTTATCTGTCTTTACATTTGAAACAGTAGCAACAGAAAATAATAGTTGACATAGGAAGAGGACTAGTGTATAATATACAATTCAAATCACGAACAAGATATGTAGCCCTCATGTATCACCTTCCTTTTTATCTTGTTTGTTCGCTGATTGAGCGAGTAAGTTTCTGGTCTTACGATAATATAAAACCAGATCTAATTTTTATAGCAACGAAAGAGGTAAAATAAAAATGATGTACGCAACAGGAAAAGCAATGTGGGCTAACGTGTCTGTACCTAACACACGTTTTGAGCCACATAAATACATGGTTACTATCTTGACTGACGAAGACACAGCAACTGAGTTAGAAGCAGCAGGTCTTAAACAGTCTACCGATAGAGCAGGCAACGCTAAGTATGATGAGCCTGCGTTCATGTTCAGTAAGACTGCGATACGTAAGAAAGATGGTGTCGCTAACAAAGCTCCAAAGCTAATTGATGCTGATGGTAATCCTTTAGATTGTTTGATTGGTAATGGTTCTAACATTACTGTAAAGGTTAGACCATACAGTACAGCTTATGGTACGTTTGGAGAGTTAGTCGCTGTTAAGGTTAACGAGCTTGTTGACTATGAAGATGGCGGTGACTTAGATAACGAGGAGTTTTAAGATGGTTGATGAACAGAAACCTTTTATTACTATTGATGATGTGCAGATTTCGGTAGAGGATTTACCAGAAGAAGCACAAGGTATCTTTGGTAGGATACAAAGATTGAATCAGAAGAAAGCAACTCTTGCGTTAGACATGGAGGAGATAGACGCAAGCCTTAACTTTTTTTCAAGTAGGATAATTAGTATTGTTAATGAAGATGCTAAACCAACAGGAGAATCCGATGAAGAATTGGTAGAAGGAGAAGACGCAGTAAAATCTAATAACTAAACTTGACGAGAGGTAACACGACAACAGTATAAGAGATAAGTTGGTGACTTATCCGCCTCTCTTTTTTTAAAAGGAGCAAAGCATGAGGGCAGAGTTTGACGAGAAAGAATGGGATTTGGTACACCAACCTTGTCCTTTGTGTGACAGCAGTGATGCTGTTGGTATCAATAAAGACAGATCAGCAAAATGTTTTAGCTGTGATAAGTTCATGCCTAACTATGATGATGCAAGCAAAGGAAAAGATATGGAAGTAAATAAAATTAAACCACTTGTTCAACAACAACAACAAGTAAATGATATAGCAGGTACTTATTCTGCGTTGACAGATAGAAAGATAAAGTTAGAGACTGCAAAAAAATATGGTGTGAAAGCACAGCACGATTTACAAGGCAGAGTAACTAAACATTTCTATCCTTACTACAACGGACACGAACTATCAGCAACCAAGTGTCGTAACGTAAATGATAAAGGTTTCTTTTTACAAGGAACGTATAGTGACACAGGTTTATTTGGACAGCAGTTATTTAAAAGCGGTAAATACATAACGATTACCGAAGGCGAATGTGACGCGATGGCAGCTTACGAATTACTAGGTAGTAAGTGGGCTGTAGTTTCTATTAAGCGTGGTGCAGCAGGTGCAGTACGAGATATAAAAGAAAGTCTTGAGTTCTTTGATGACTTTGAAAACATTATCATTGCATTTGATAATGACAAAGCAGGTAAAGAAGCAAGCACTAAAGTAGCTAGATTGTTTAAGCCTAGCAAGGCTCGTATTATGACGTTGCCTACAGGGTGTAAAGATCCTAACGATATGCTACGGCAGAACAAGCACAAGCAGTTTACTGAAGCTTGGTGGTCTGCTAAAACGTACACTCCATCTGGAGTTATCAATGTCTCTGAACAACGTGAGAAGTTTCACAACAGAGAAAAGAAAGAGAGCGTACCTTACCCATACGAAGGTCTTAACAAGAAGCTGTATGGCATGAGACAAGGTGAGCTTGTTACTCTTACAGGTGGTACAGGTCTTGGTAAGTCTAGTGTTACGAGAGAGATAGAACACTGGCTAATTAACCAGACTAAAGATAACGTAGGTATCATTGCACTTGAAGAAGACTGGCGCAGAACTATTGATGGTATCTTATCTATCGAAGCTAACGCTAGGTTATATATAGATCAGGTACGAGAAAGATATTCTAAAGAAGAATTAGATAAGCTCTTTGATATTCTATATGATGGACAGAATAAGAATAGAGTATGGGTACATGCTCATTTTGGAGCTAACGAGCTAGACGAAATCTTTTCTAAGATAAGGTTTATGATCATAGGTTGTGGCTGTAAATGGGTAGTAGTAGATCACTTGCACATGCTTGTCAGCGCATCTACTGAAGGAGATGAAAGACGTACCATTGATTCTATTATGACTAAGCTTAGATCTATAGTAGAAGAAACAGGTGCAGGTCTTATTCTTGTATCACACTTGCGTAGGATTGATGGTAACAAAGGACATGAGAACGGTATCGAAGTAAACCTATCTCACCTTAGAGGCAGTCAAAGTATTGCACAGCTTAGTGATTGTGTATTGGCTCTTGAACGTAACCAACAGTCAGACGATCATCAAGAGTCACAGACAACTAAGGTTCGTGTATTAAAGTCTAGGTACACAGGTGATGTTGGTATGGCTTGTCATTTATTATATGATAACGAAACAGGTAGACTTAAAGAAATATCTAACGAAGATTTAGAAGTAGAAAATAACGAAGGATTTTAATATGGATTTAGTATTTGATATAGAAACAGACGATCTTAAAGCAACAAAGATACATTGTATAGTGTGTCAAGATCCTAACTCAGGAGAGATTTTTAAGTTTAAACCTAATCAGATTGATGAGGGTGTTAAATTTTTAAGTACCGCTGATAGACTAATAGGACACAATATTGTTGGCTTTGATATTCCTGTAGTTAAAAAACTAACAGGTACTGATCTGTCTCATATCGAAGCATTAGATACGTTAGTGTTGTCACGACTTCTCAATCCTATTCGAGCAGGTGGTCATAGTCTTGAAGCTTGGGGATACAAGTTAGAATATCCTAAGATTTCTTTTGAAGAGTACAAAGATTATTCTGCAGAAATGTTGAAGTATTGTGTCAGAGATGTGCAGTTAAATACTCTAGTATTCAAGAGCTTACGTTTAGAATCTAAACAGTTTTCTAAGGAAAGTGTATTACTAGAACATGGTGTTGCAAAGATAATGAAGGAGCAAGAAGAGAACGGATTTAAGTTTGATAGTTACTCTGCTGAGATATTGCTCGCTGATCTGAGAGAAAGAAAACAAAAGATAGAAGATGAAGTACATAATACTTTTAAACCTAAATGGGTAGATGATAAAATAGTTACACCTTATATTAAGAAGGATGGTCAGTTATCCAAACGTGGATTGTCTGATGAAGAGTACGATAACTGTTTGTGGTTTGGTAACACAGATCCTTTCATGCGTAGAAAGTTAGTTGACTTTAATCTTGGCAGTCGTAAACAGATTGGAGAATACTTGATTGACTTTGGTTGGAAGCCAGAAAGATTTACACCTACTGGTCAGCCTATTGTAGATGAAAAAACTTTATCAGAAGTTACACACATACACGAAGCTAGTCTCATTGCAGAGTTTCTTTTGTTACAGAAACGTATAGCACAGGTTGATTCGTGGGTGAAAGCAGTTGAAGAAGATGGTAGAATACATGGCTTTGTTATACCTAACGGTGCTATCACAGGTCGCATGACACATCGTAGTCCAAACACAGCGCAGATTCCTAGCTTACGTCAGCCTTATGGCAAGGAGTGTCGTGCGTGTTGGACAGTAGACGAAGGTAATGTCTTACTAGGTATTGATGCGTCAGGTTTAGAACTAAGAATGTTATCTCACTATATGAAAGACGAGGAGTTTACAAATGAAATACTTAACGGAGACATACATACCGCTAATCAAAAGCTTGCAGGACTTAAATCAAGAGATCAGGCAAAGACATTCATCTATGCGCTTATGTACGGAGCAGGAGATGAAAAGCTTGGAAGCGTGGTTGGTGGAAATAAATCAACTGGTAGAAAGTCTAGACAACTGTTCTTTGATAATAAACCATCATTTAAAACTCTTAGAGATAGAGTTACGAGAGCAGCAGCAAGAGGCTTTGTCAAAGGATTAGATGGTAGAAAATTATTTATACGTAACGCACACTCAGCTTTAAATACTTTATTACAAGGAGCAGGTGCGATAGTTATGAAGCAAGCACTTGTTATATTTGACAAGCATTTACGTGAAGCAAACCTAAAGTATAAGTTTGTTGCTAACATCCATGATGAGTGGCAGATGGAAGTACCTAAAGAAACAGCAGGATTAATAGGTGCGATGGGTGTTAGATCTATTATAGAAGCAGGACAAGTTTTTAATATGAACTGTCCTTTAGATGGTGAATATCAATATGGAGGGAACTGGAGTGAAACACACTAAAAAAGAATGTATGTCCTGTGGAGATGTATTAATTTCTCCCGACAACTGGTATATTTCTAGAGTAAACAAAAAAGAATACAGATGTATTACATGTTTTGACCATAAACGGTTAGAAAATAGAATAAAGAAAGGTGAAAAATCTCCTTCTTTATATGCTAAGTTTTTTGGAATAAAACACGAAAAAGAATATGCTTCTATACAAGAAGGATATGTATACATATTAACTAATCCTGCATGGAAAGGTTGGATTAAAGTTGGCATGGCTGTAGATGCAGGAGATAGATGTAAACAGTATCAAACCTCTAGTCCTTTTAGAGATTATAAATTAAGGTATAAAAAATACTTTGATAATAAACGAAGTGCTGAACAACAAGCTCATAAGAAAATAAGAAATATTTCTAAAGATAACAATGGAGAATGGTTTAAAGTTTCTATATCAGAAGCTAAAGAAATCATACAGTCAATATGAAAAAACTAGACACACTTGTAGAAGATATATACGACAAGCTATCTGTACTATCAGATGGTGAGTCACTAAACATAGACGATAAAACTATTGATGCTTTCGGTGAGTCAATGAAAGAAGTTCTTTCTCATTGGGCTAACCCTAGACCAAGAGATAGTGGTACGTTACGTATGTCTAACATTGGTAAACCTATGCGTCAGCTATGGTATGATATGCGTTCAGAAAGTAAGACAACTGAAAGAATTAAACCTTCTGTCTTTATTAAATTTCTATACGGACATCTACTTGAAGAGGTACTTTTGTTATTAGTTAAGATAGCAGGACACAAAGTTACCGATGAACAAAAAGAAGTTTCTGTATCTGGTATTAAAGGACACATGGACTGCGTTATTGATGGTGAAGTAGTGGATATTAAGACAGCCTCTAGTTTCGCGTTTAAGAAGTTTTATAATAAAACCCTAGCCGAAGATGATATATTCGGTTATCTCCCTCAGTTGGCAGGCTACGAGGCTGCTATGGGTACAAACAAGGGTGGTTTCTTAGCCATGAACAAAGAGTCAGGTGAAATAGCATTATATAGACCTGATTCTTTCGATAAACCTGACATAAAAAACAAAATAAAAACAGTTAAAAAACTTATAAAGGTAGACACTCCTCCTGATTTATGTTATAATCCTGTACCAGATGGAGCAGCAGGTAACATGAAGATAGGTAAAGGATGTACTTGGTGTAGACATAAGTTTGAATGTCATGCAGATGCTAACGAAGGCAAAGGATTACGAGTGTTCAAATATGCAGATAGATATTCTTATTTAACTAGAGTAGTAAAAGAACCTAGAGTATTGGAAGTTACTAAATGAACGGAAGAA
>Ga0181401_1001018_pt1 | contig 11262 bp, 10 predicted proteins | sample 24SPOviralmetaG_FD_130130 | JGI IMG/M metagenome (GOLD analysis project Ga0181401, IMG submission 130130) | Marine viral communities from the oligotrophic San Pedro Time Series (SPOT) site, San Pedro Channel, CA, USA - 24 SPOT_SRF_2011-07-20 | ecosystem: Environmental > Aquatic > Marine > Strait...
CAATTGATGTATCCATAATCTTTTTTGATTTTGGCAATTCATTAGATGAACCTATACCTGTGATTAATAATAATTTAATATAATTATGAAGTAATCGTAATGGTTCGGATGATCTAGAACTTCTTTTTTCACCATAATATTCATTACTTAACTCATATTTTTCAAACTCAACAACTTCTTTTCCTGTAATCATATCAATGGTTACAGGGTCTTCAATTGTTTTCCATACTTTCATTGCTGTATCATATGTATTTTCAGATGGTTTATCATTCCTTAATCGTAATGGTTCCCATATCATATTATGTTCTTTATTTTTAACATATCTCATTTCAACTATGTCTTTGTCTCGTATTTCTTCATTCATTTCTGTATACATTTTACCATTATTTAATAATATATTAGCACGACTTATATTTATTGTTTCTTTTATTTTATCAGATACATCGGGGTAAAAACTTTTTTTATCAGGTGGAAATGATTTTGGTAAATCATATAACATCATATCACAGAAATTTGTATAACTATCCTTAGATATATTGTATCGATTTTGTAATAGTAATGTTTTATATGATTCTGGTTTATCATTTATTGTTATGGGTATGATTCGTTCTCGTTTTCCCTCTTTTTCAATTGTAACTGAAAAATCTATTGTATTTAAATATTCTGGTTTCCATTTATAATTTAAATTCCATGCTCCATCAATACTATCGGGTATTCCTCCTTCAATATTTGCTCCAACGGGTAATTTACTAGGTAAATAAATAAGTCCATCTATTTCATATTCGTAATTATTTTGCCTTGACCAAATATAATTAGAATCTCGTAATATTTTTTTAGGGTCTCGTTTTGTTGAACCAAACTTATATTCTTTAATTTCAATACGCAACGGATGTTGAATATCTTCAATATCTTTATTATCTGCTAATTTTTTTGTAAATTCATCTAATATACTCATTCGTGATACCCCTTTTGATGATTTGAATGGATAAATACTAACATTATCATCATCTGCATAATATACATCAAATATTTTGTATAAATAAATACTTCTATTTTCTTTATCTCTACGAATATATTCTCCATCTAGTATCCACTCACCTTGTACACTAAATTCTATTCCCGTAAATAATACATTTCCTTTACTATTTATTAAATATCCCCGATGACTTTCATTAATATATAATACATATCTTTCTCCGTCTGCTTTTTCTGTCACACAATAATTTAATAATATATTTTTAGGATTTTCCGGATTTAATTCTGATTTTGATAATGTAACGGGTTGTGGTACATTTAATCCTTTACGAGTTTTTGTTTGGTTTGTTAGTTTATAATATTGTTTCCATACATTTTGTTTTTCACTTTCAGGTATTAATAGTTCTGTATCATAAATAAACATATGTAATTGTGTAATTGTATCATCTAATATCTCTATCACACCATCTAAAGCATTCAAATCTTTTGATATTACTATTTCTAAATTTTTATAAGTTGTTTCTAAATGACTTGTTTGATCTATAATATCATAATCTAAGTAATAATTATCTATATTATAGAGTAATTTTGGTTTAATTTCTCGAATATTTCCTTGTGATTTAGACATAGATTTATTTAATCGAAGTGTCTGATTATTATGAATATACATTTTTAATATATCTAACTGGTATCGTTCAATTGTATCTTTTCTAGGACGCTTTCCCATCTTATATTGAGTTTTATTTAATACATCACTCAGAGTTGGTAAATAATCTTTATAATTTATTCCATCTAGTTTATTTTCAATATCTTCATACCTTTGTTTCTTTTTTTGTTTATTTAAAATTGTTTCTGGAACATTTCCTGTAATATAATTATAAATAATTCCGTGTTCATTTCCAATATATTCTACTTCTAATTCATAGGTTTCATTGGCACTAAGAACCTTTGAACTCTTAAATGATTTAGAATATTTATAGGGTAATGAGTCAGTAGATTTTACTGCAGTCAAATCAATTCTAAATAAATTATCATTGGTTAAAAAACTAAACCTATATTTGTACCGATATGATTTATTTAATGTTTTCCAAGATTTTTTCATCTCTTCAATTTGATATGAATCATCATGTAGATGTATTTCACGCTTTGAATTAATCCTTATATCATCTAGACTTATATTATCAATTCGTTTCTTTTCAATATATGTTGTATTCATTGTTTTATCTATATTTTCTGATTTACAATATGATTTAATTGATTCAATATCTTCTAAAGTAACACGAATATCATCATTGTCAAACGAAATATCTAAGGTGATTGTTGTTGCATCTTTAGTATATGTTTCTGATAAATAATTTCGTAATTTTGTAAATGTTTCATTTGATAATACTTTATTGTATTTATATTCAAATTCTACTTCAGAATCTAGTATACTTTCTTTTAATAGTTTGTATACTTTATCTAGAATAGATTGTAATAGTTTCATAATATATTATGTATATATATTATAAGTTTATATAATAATCATTTTACGAAATCAAATTTAAACAACTACATTTATATTTATTTCATTATATAATTGTTGTTTTGTTTTTCGTTTTTTATTTTCTATAACATCTATTTCATGTTCCATTGCTATATTTATTAACTCTTGTAGTTTATAACTACCAATTCCTTTTAAAAATTTTTTATAATATTCAGTCACATTAATATCAATTATATCTTGTAGTAATTCAATTTCAAATTCATTTGTTACAGATGAATTATCTAGTGGTCTCCACATAGAATCTTTATATTCTACAAAAAAATTTTTCTTTTTATGTTTTGTTAATTTACATACTTTATTTTTGTATATAATATTAATATTTGTATCAAAAAAATCACTCATATAAATAATACTAGATAATGTATCTACTTTTTGTAATCCCATTTGAATTGTTTTTTGTTTCATTTGTTTTCCATAATTAAATATTTCATATAAATCTTTACTTTTTTCATCAATATCCGTTGCAAGTTTTAATTTATATTGGTCTATATATAATTTTGTATTACTATTTAGTAATGTGTTATGATCATATGTGTATATTATAGATTCTTCAAGTGTTTTATATGAATTTGATGTATCACATATATTATTTATAACATTTTCAATTGTTTGTGTATATTTAGATAATTTGATTGAGTCTGAATATCTACTATTGTAAGAAATATTGTTTAAAAAATCCATTTATTAATATATATCTAGATATCTTTAGATAATTTTATAATAGTTTGTTCTATCGTTGTTAATGATTCCATTTTTTTATATTTTTTTTTAGAAGGGTTTATAATAACTGGTGGTTTATTTGATTTATAATACTCTATTGAATGATTATTATTTGTATCCATGTTATTATAACTTACTATATATTCATGTAATTTATCAATCATTGTATTATCCATTTTAGACAAATTTATAAACATTCCATTTTTATTTTCACTATATGTAATATTATTCATTGTTATAAAATATCGTATATATTGATGACTAATTGTTTCATTTTTGATACTATCTCGTATAAAAAATAATTTGTTCATTACTACTTCTTATATTTTTATATGTTTATTTTTCCGATGATTTGTATTTTATTTGAATTAAATTTTATCCTTGATGCTAATACATTAACATTTATCTTATCATCTTTACTATATGATTCTACATTTTTAATATGTTCTAATGGAACAACAATAATTAATGGACTATTTTGAAATAATTTATCTGTATTTTTTATAGTAATATATGCAATAATACCCATTTTACTAATATCATTAATATAACATTCTATATTATCTCCCACAGACGGATTTAATACTTCACATTCATAGCGAACATTATATACAATTTTTGAATATCTATCTATTGATGATATTTTTCCAATTGTTTTATTTATAAATTGTACACTATTTTGTAAAATATATCCAACAGAATTACATTTATTTTCTCGCAATTGTTTTATTTTTACTAGAATTAATCCATTGATATTTTTAACATTAATATCGCTTGGATTTATATGAATCGTATCAGTAAGTATTTGTTTTGTTGTTGACTCCATAATATATTATATATTATATCTATTTTAAATATCAAATTTTATGTTTAAGTTAATAAGGATAATACTTTACTATATGTATATAGAAAGTCTTGTCCAATATGATATGTAATTGTATCATTTGTATGTTTTCTACATAAATATTCAAATAATATACACATAGATTTCTGTTTTATTTTTTTTGTATCAATATCACCCCGTATTAAATTAATATCTGAATCATTTAATATATTTATCAATTTTATAAAATCTTTGTAACTAGTATTATTTTGTTGTGTAGTTTGACATACAATTCCATATTTAATATAACCCGATGACATAATAATAGGTTTTCTGTATGTATTTTCAAGAGGCGTTACTATTTTTAATTTGCCCATTGAATTATAACATAATATATCTCCGTACTTTGTATCTTTATAGTCATTTATATCGATTTGCTTTTTAACATTATCTCGTAATACTTCATTTTTTCCATCTGGTGTATATGCAACTATGTCAATTTTATCAAATAATATGTATCCATATGGATCATTACCCGTGTCTTTATTTATAATATATTTATTTCCTTCTTTATATATCATATTTGGTTGATACATAGTTCTAACAATTTTATCAATTTCATCATCTAATGAATGAACTAGTGTATGTTTAACTAACTCGGAACGTTCTTCTAAATCTAATCTATCTATCACATATTTTATTTTAAACTCATTATCATTCATGATAAACTTATAATTATCTATGTTGTGCTTAATATTTGCTTTGAATGATTTTGAACCTTCATCAAATGTATCATTGATTAATTTGTGTATACTTTCTTTTATTTTATCAATTGATATTATTTTTTTAGGTGGTGTTTTATATACTGTTTTCTTTTTATTTTTTTTAATTGTTAAATTAATATGTTTTTGAGTAGGTGGTTGGATAGAATTTCTATCATATATAGATATTGATTGGTCATTATTATGAAGAGGTTGAAATAAATAATATTTGTTATTATAAATGACATATCCACTAATATTATTATTGTTTAGTATTTTTACATTCCTTTTTATCATATCATCTAGTGCCAAGTAAATAACATCATTACTCATAGTTATATATTGATTGATATTACTTGTAATTTCTTCAATTGTATACATATTTTTGTATGTAAATAAATTTTTTAGATATTTTTGAATAATTGGATATATATTTTTTCCAACACGATTATTAAATGTACTCATTGTTTTTTTAAGAGTTTTTGAAGTTTTTCCATTACATATATAATCACATTTACTACGATAAGAACAAACCTTTGAATAAGGTTTATCATAAGGTTTTTCTATTATTTTTATACCTTGTGATGATATTAATCGTAATGATTTTACATCATTCTTTCCAATCACATTTAAATATTTAAATAATTGACAATCAATTGAATTTATTTTTAATAATGTTTCTATTTCACCTATATCTACATTTTTTTCTTCTGCTCTACGATACATTAATTCATCAATACTTTCACGTTTATCTGGTAATGTAGCAACATGTAAATAAATAGTGACATTTTTACGTGAATATCCATCAATTTCTTCTAATCCTTCATGCGAGCAATATCTTATACCTCGTCCAACAATTTGCTCTAGACGATTTAAATGATGCCATGGATCAACTACATGTATTTCACGAATATACTTCATATCAATTCCTTCACTTGATATTAGAGACCCTATAACTATTTTAACATCTTCGCCATATTTATTACTTTCATTTGTCAATGCTTTTACATCATCGCTATTATTTTTAGATAAATTTGTATCAGATGTCAATACTATAAATGTATTATGACTTGTTAATTTCTTTTTTTTATCATAATTTAAAAATGATTTTTTACTTCTATGAATATATCCTTCATGTTCTAATGCTAACATTAAAGGAATAATAGTTCCTTCTACCCAATAAGAATAAATATAAACAATTCCATCACTATTTTTAACATTTTTTATAATATCATAGAATTTAGATGAATAATTTTTAATATGTTTACTATCTAATATTGGCAAGTCTGGATTCTTATAACTATATTCTCCATTTCTTACTGAAAATATATTTTCAAGTCCTTTTTTCCCATATTTATTTTCTATATCATTTGAATCATCTGGATATGATATATTAGAAATTTGTGATATTTTAATATCATCTGTCATTTCTGGATTATCTCCAATTTTTGTATGAATAATATGTTTTAATTCATTTTCATATGTTTTTAATTGTGTTCCTTGTAATTCGGTTCCGTATAATTTTAAAAATGTTAATTTATAATCTGTACTTGTAAATGGTGTTCCATCTAATTTTTTAGTGGAATATGTCATTGTATCTTTTGGATACAATCGTATTGGAAATTTATCGGGGGTTTCTCCTCGTATATATGATACGCGTCCTCTCATTGCTTTCTCTAATACTCTTTTTCCACTATTACGTAATCTTTGAGATGAATCAAATACATCTGATTCATCAATGGGTTCTTTTTTATCATTTATTAACATCATATTTAATAACCATATGATTTCAGTTGATTTATTATACATTGGAGTTGCAGACATTATGATTAATTTTAAATTATCACTATATCGTATTGCATATTCAATATATTTTAATATATTTTCTGTTTTTGATTCAGTTTCACTTCGTATATTATGAACTTCATCAATAATCAATAAACGATTTGAATAAGTTTCTCGTATTTTATCTTTTCCATAGGGAACTAATCTTTTTATATCATTTGCAAACTTTTGATATCCACTAAACTCATAATATTTATTAACTAGTAAATCTCTTTGTTTATCATCTTTAATGGGTCGTTTTTCTGCCAACTTAACATATTCATCTCCCGTACATTGATTTGTTCCTTTGGATGGATTATAAATATTTTTATACCACCCACCTTTAATATTTCTAGATGATAGTACAATAATTCTTTTTTGTTTATTTTTATAAATATCTCGGTAATTTTCTGCAATTGATACTGCAGAACATGTTTTACCTGTACCTGTTCCGTGATATATAAATATACTATTATAAGGTGTACTATCTGATATAAAATTTTTTAAAAATATTTGATAGGGAGCAAGTTCATAATCATTTGATTGACAAGAAGACTTGCCTTTTGGAATAGTTATTGAAAACTCTTCTCGGTTTGATACATAAGAACTAAAGTGTGGATTATTATAATCTGGATATGTATTTACATCTTTATCATCTATATCTCTTGTTTCTACTAGTTTTTTTAAACATCTTAGAACAATTTCATAATATGTTTTACTAGTTTGTGAAATAGTGCGAGTTGATATTATACTATCATGACTATCATATTGTGAATTACTATGTAATATTTTCATAGATTGATATAATACATATAATTCATTTTTAGGATCAAATACATCTATATTTTTATACATTGATTTGTATTTTTTAAATAATTGTGATTCGATTTTATATATAATAGAATTATAACTACGCAGTAATACTTTATAAATATTTTGTAAATACATTATTTCTACTTTTAGTCCATTTTTATGATTCTCTCTATATTTATCATCTCCTTCAAGAGTTGCAGTTTGAAATTCTTTTTTTTTATTTGATATTGTTTTGATACACTCTGAATAATTTATAGATTTATATTTTTGTTTTATATTTTGTAAATATTCATCGCGTTCCATTAATAATAATAGTTATTTTAATATTAAATCTTTTGAATATGAATTTATAAAATTATAAATCTGATTGATACATTCTTTTTTTGATATATTATAATCTCTTATTTTTTGTAATGCTTCCGATTCTGTAAATATTCCAATTTCTTTTATTTCGGTTATTTGATTTTTATTTTTTATATTTATTTTTAAATTTTCTATAGTATTACATATTCCTAGATAGTATATATTTTGATACTTTACATTATCTTCGCCAACAAATGTTTCTGTAATAGGTGATATGTTTTCAATTATATAATAATCATTTTTATGTATATTTGTTTCTTCTTCTAATTCTCGTGTAGCTGCTACAAAATACGATTCATTACGATTTTGTTTGCCTTTCGGTATTTCCCATTCTGTATCATTCACTCGTGAACAATCATTATATATATCTATAATTTCAAGTAATTTTTTATATTTTTGTAAGCAATTCTTATATTCATAATTATACTCAATTTCATCGACTAACCATAAATCTTTCCATATTTTTTCAAAATCATTACATTTTAATTTATTAAATTCTTCAATGGTTATTCTTTCTAATAATTTTTCAACTAATATTACATTTTTAATATCATATCTACCTCTTACTAAATCTGTATAACATACTGAATCTTTTCTATTTACATAAACTACTTTGGGTTCGGTATCTATATTTACAATTAAAATTACTCCATAACTTCTAATAGGTTTATGACAATCTCTACTTATATGTCCTCGTATTCCACAATTATTACATATCATCTACTTGTATAAATTCTATTATTTTTATATATAATATATATTATATATGAATCCAGAAATATGGGGACCACCGGCGTGGACATTTTTACATAGTGTTACACTCGCATATCCAGATAATCCTAGTGAAATAGATAAAGAAAATTACAAAACATTTTTTAAATCATTACAGCCAGTTCTACCTTGTCATAAATGTAGTATGAATTATTTAAATCATATTAATGAAGATCCTGTTGAAAATCATTTAGATACAAAACAATCACTTGTTAAATGGTTTATTGATATTCACAATAAAGTAAATAATAGTAATGGAAAACGAGATTATACATATGATGAAGTTATGAATCATTATAAATTTTTGTATAATGATAATTTTTCTAAAGATTATAAAAATAAAGATTCTCAAACTAGTATTTTAATTTGGATATTTATTGGTCTTGTTATAGGATTGCTTTTATTTGGATTTAAAAAATACTTAAGATAATAATATATTCTATACTATAAAATGAAGTTACACGAAATCTCTTTACAAAATCTACAAGTATTACTTGACCATGATAATACGACACATTTTTTAAATGTAAAAGATAAAATTGTATTAGAAAGTAAAGAATGTGATAAAGATTATGAAAATGTTACTGAATTATCAGACTTAGAATATGCAATACATTTTACATTTCATCACACATTTACATTATTAGATAATAACATCTATAATAGAAAAAAAATTATTAATCAGATGATTTTAGCATTACATACTATTTATGATATTTATGAAACAAGTTTAAATGATGATAGTAATAAACGCATTGTATCTATCTTAGATCATATTGAAGATGTTTTATATATTATTTATGATAATTATTTTTATTATTACTATTATTATAAAGTTCAAACTTATTTTTCTTATTTGTTAGAAGGATTTAAAAAAACAAAAATAATTATTAGTGATAAATTACAAGAACAATTGAATCATGATTGATAAATAGATAATCCTAACATAATTGACATAATTAATAATATAATTGAAATTATTTTCTTCATACTTTATATAATATGGGTAGAAAAAAATGTGCAGGTTCACGGGTAAAAGGCGTTCGTTCTGCTTCTCCTAGAAGATTACAAAAAAGCAAAGTATCATCAGGTCGTGTAAAAAGTATTCGCAAACAATTAAAAAAGTTATCTAATACTCGTTCACAATATAAAAAATCTATGCTTAGTCCTCGTGCTCGTGCTCGTTATGGAAAACAAGTACAATCTAGAATGAATCAATTAAATCAGAAAGAAATAAAATTAAAACGACAATTACCTAAATCCAAGAGTAAATCAAAGGCAAAGAGTGCACCGGGAAAATTTCCATCACGTCCTCACAGACAAAGTGATTTACATTTAATGAGACAAAGAAATAGAACTCGTCGTTCGGGTGAAACGCAGGCACAATTTCAAAGAAGACAATCACGACGCCGTCTAGCAAGAACTCATCGCCATCGCCCTCCGTCTCCAGTAGATGATATGTTTAGATAGGTATATCCATATATCTCATCCAATTTTCTATATGTATATAATTGTTAGTATTAGGTATACATTTAGATAATGGTAGTAAATCCAGTGAATATTCAAAATTTTTATATTTAGAATATTTGAAATATTTGTGTGTATATAAATAAATTAAATCTGAGATTAATTCTCTATCAAATAATTGAGTATGTATAGTTATTTCCATATTTTTTTTGTAAATTTCAATCTCTAAGTAATCCGTTGATATTATCTCAATAGAATATCCATACCTATCACAAGTATACAGTTGTAGCAATTTAAAGATATTATAATCATTCTGATATTTTATATTATAATATTCAATTGCAGGTGTTAGTATGTATTTACATACTTTATTTTGTAATCCTAATATTTTTGTATTAAATATATCATCGATTATATATGTTATAGGAAAGGTATATACGTATGTAGGATATACCATTATTGTGTTTATGTATAATAGTATTTTTTTTCAAATTTTTTAAATAATATTAGATTCTCTATTGTTTCTTTTTCTATTTTTTTCTTGACTTTTAGTAAATTAGATAGAGATTTATTATATCCTGGATATGTATCTATTTCATCGGGAAAATTATAGATTGGTTCCCACGTATCTTTTGTATAATTCTTCCAAGATACTAAATAATGTGGAACATCCACATTTTTCACTCGTATTTTCTTTATTTTTGATACAATATAAATATCCATTCTTGTTTACTATTTTATTATTTTTTTTTCAAATTTTTCACACAATTTTTTTCTTTGCGTTTAGATCCATTCGGGCATCTCTTTTTTTTTGTATTTTTATCTACTGGTTTCATACAATATTTTACTTTTCGCTTTGTTCCCTTTGGACAAGGTTTCTTTTTTGTTCGTTTACGCCGTTTTTTTAATACATTCACCGTTTTAATCATTTCTTGTTTATTACTACAATTTTGTTTTAATACATCCATAAAGAATTTCATTTTTTGTAATATGTAATCATCTATATTTGCAAAATAATCATTCAATTCAGAATCATTATATAAATAACTATTATTTACAATATCGTAAAATTTATCACGATCGGATATCTCTAAATCTTTTAATATATATTCTAAATCGTGAATATAATAATTTTTAATATTATTATCGGGAACACTTACAACGCCATCTGGTCTTACAAATTCATAATCTTTACTATC
>Ga0181401_1001022_pt1 | contig 11244 bp, 13 predicted proteins | sample 24SPOviralmetaG_FD_130130 | JGI IMG/M metagenome (GOLD analysis project Ga0181401, IMG submission 130130) | Marine viral communities from the oligotrophic San Pedro Time Series (SPOT) site, San Pedro Channel, CA, USA - 24 SPOT_SRF_2011-07-20 | ecosystem: Environmental > Aquatic > Marine > Strait...
ATCAGTATAAGTTGTATCCGTGCTACTAATTGTAAAGGTGGGATATGCTCCTGTTATCGTAGTCGCGCCTGCTTGATTTAATACTACTATTTGGTCTGGTGCTGTGTTATTAATTACTGTCCCGACAATTGATATTCCAGTTCCTTGTGTATAAGTTGTATCTGTTTGGTCCGCCCATTCTACAGGATTATCTGGACCTCTGCTTACTATTACTTGACCGTTAGTGCCATAATTAGCACCAGTGGGACTACCATTAAAACCAATAGCACCTATATTATTAATTCTTATTTTCTCCGTTAAAGCACCTCCATTTACTCTTGTTCTAATACCCCAAATACCTCCATCAGTTCCATCAACTATCGCATCAACATCCGCAATATCTTCTCCCACGGTTGTATTATTAAATATTAATCTATCCGCTCCTCCACTTTGTAATCTTATACGACCTACTACATCTAATGCGTGTTGTGGTGTAGCATTATTAATTCCTACTCGTTGATTTGTTAAATCTACTACTAAATTATTATTACCAGCACCAGCAACTATTTTATTACCACCTATACCTGCCGTTAGTTGTCCGTTAAAAAGACTCGCAGTTCCTACATTAGTTAAAGTCCTCGTATTGTTTATATCTCTTATGCGTAAGTCTTCACTTTTAATGACTTCTTTATTCGTATCATCATACTGAACTACAAAAGGGTTCGTTAAAGTTGTAGCATTTAGATTTCTTACAGGATTAATATAACACGAACCAGTTTGTAGAGATTGAGTAAGTGTTCCTGAACCATTAATTACAATACAATTAATATCGTTTGCAGCTGCGTTAAATCCTAATGATACACTATTAATTCCTCCGTTTTGACCCGCTAATGCTCCTATCGCAACCGCAAAATTACCAGCGTTAGTCCCTGTTTGATAACCCATTGAGATATTACCATTTCCAGAAGCACCATTTCCTGCCGAGCTTCCAACCTTAATATTAAGCTCATCTACATTAAAAAGAAGACCTGTAATAGTGCCATTTGACTGATTAACATTTAATTTACTTGTGCTGTCTATTCCTCCTAGGCCGTCGGCTATAATTACATCACCTGAACTACCAGTTTGTAGAGGACGTTTGTCTCCGGGTACCCAATTTGTTCCATCCCATTCTAATACTTGTTCTATATTTGGACTGTTTGTTGTAGTGTCTACATCTCCTAGACTATTTATTCCAGCTTCTTCTAAATCAGATATTCTAAGTTCAATACCTGATATTTTACTAGTATGACCGCGTGAAGTTTCTGTTACATGAGCAAGTAAGGTCAATGCGGCTTCATCTCTGTGATGTGTTGTAGATGATATGGTATAAGGCGCCATTTATATTATAATAAGTAAAATATTTTATTTACTTAAGCGGACATTTGTCTAAATTTAAATTTATTGTGGTGATATTCTGCAGAGGGATTTACTCTTCTAGAACGTTTTTTATACATTCTTTTCTTTAAACATAAAAAACTTCTATTCCTCTTAAAAAAATCCTAGAGTTTTGCAAAAATATTTTTCCATTCAAATCTTGTTAAAAAATACAAATATTAAAAATACATTACATGTAATTTATTGAAAATGTTTGGACCTTATTTTATGGACATCGAAATGCCGCCGCCGCCGCCATCGCCTATTGTAAACGAAACCAATAACGTAAAAGAAGTATGGAGTGGAAAACAATGGTACTCTTCTATGAGACACGAGTATCAAAGAGCTGTATGTGTTATGTGGGAAGATGATACGATAACAGTAGAACCTATTTCTAATTTAATCGATTTTGTAAACAGAGAAGTTTGTAAGAAAGCTATACCTGTCTTATACAATTGGAAAGTATCGGTGCAGAATAAATTATGTAAAACAAAATTGTGTGCATTTTGCATAAATGAAAGAAAACACGACAATTTTTTGTGTCAAGATTGTGAAAAATCAACCGAGTGGTTAAATTTGTTCATAAATAATGAACAGATAATCAGGGAAAATATCTACATTTCAGAAAGGTATTTTGGAGAAACTAAATCTATTAAATCTATTAAATCTATTGAATCTCCAAGTCCTCTATGTATTAAAGTACCAGAAAGTCTTCTCCGTAAAAGAAAATATCCTGAACTTGAAGAGAATCTTAAAAATTTAGACAGACTTCTTATGGACATTAGCATTTAAAATTAATATAAAAAGTACTTTTATAAATCTCTTAGGAGATAATGGCACTAAGTTTTGATAATAATTTTCAAGACGCAGATTTTCTACCAAGTGTCGAAGAACTTAAAAGGTATAAAACAAAGCTTGAACTTCTTGAAAATGAAGACCAAAATTCGAATTCTAGTCCAAAGAGACATCGCGCAAAATTTCCAGATGAGTACGATATTCTTGGAAGAAATATTACAGAACAAGAACGTCGTCAAAACAAAGTTCCGTGGGTAAAAGTTGAATACATTTCTGGACGACTTTTTATTCTAGAAGAAAAGAAAAGTATTTTGCGTTCTACGAGACTCATTTAAATCAAAAATAAAATATAAGGTAAAGAATAATGACAGGAAGTTCTGAAGCAGATTTAGCACTGGCTGAGGTTAAAATGGCTGGATTTAAGAAGAAGGTTAACGCCGATTCGTGGAATGATGATTATGAAAATCTACTTACATCATGGGGTGAAAAGGCAGCTGGGTTAAGATTTATGCACGCTAATTCTTCGGGATACTGGAGAAGTATTTCAAATAATCTAACATTGTATTCGATTGTAGCAACTACAGTTGCATCAGCAGCAAGTTTAGTAGCTGGCAGTATTGATTCTACTGAAGCTAAGGATGCTGTACTTTTTACAGCAGGTGGTATAGGTTTGGTTACTTCCTTCATTCAGAGTCTTAAGAAGTTTTACAATGCAGATGAAAAAGCAGCCGAGCATGGTGCAATCGCTAAGCAATTTGGTAGCTATTACAGATATATCACGCTTCAGATGGGTATGTCGCGCGAAGATCGCCGACCATCGGATGAACTATCCGAGTGGGCTCTAAAGGAGTATGAAAGACTTCAGCAAGAAGCTCTTCCTCTTAGAGGAGCTGATGTTCATGTGTACAAGAAGACTTTCAAGGGTTCGAACCAGGCTATGCCAGATAATTGCAGAACGGACTACTCTATTAAGATTTATAATCGCGAGCCATATAAGCCACCTGACCACATGGACATAGAACTTGCGAGTTCCACTCCTTAATTTTGCAAAAAAAATTAATCTTTAGGATATAAAGATATATAACATTCAGATAAAATGGATTTTGATTCATTATGCGAACAGATGTCAAGCGTGTCTGTTCAGCAAAAAGTTAATGAAAAATTAGCTGCTGATTTAAATTTAATTATAACAGAAATAATAAAAGTAGGACATTATAATGTTGACATTTATGAACTGTGTGTTAGCTGTGGGCATTCATTGACTTGGGATCAAGAATATACCGTGTGCGCGTTTGACATTCATTGGCTTAAAACAACTGGAAAAGTTTATTTTTATGAAACATTAAATAATTACATGAAAATAGAAACAATTGAAATATACAATCTAGTCACAAAACTTTATGAAAATTTGCTTGAACTTTTTAGTTTACAGGTAGAATAAAATTAATCCATTTAAATAAATAATAGATTATTTAAATGTATTAGATATGTCTATTCATCTTATAACCGGGTGCATGTTTTCGGGAAAAACATCTGCTCTAATTAATATTGCTAAGATGCAAAAACTTTTAGATAAAAAAGTTCTTATAATTAATTTTGAAGGCGATACTAGGTATTCTTCAAATAGTAAAATAACTACACACGATAACGTGTCTTTTGATTGCGTTCCATGTGCAAAAGATTTGCTATTTATGATAACACAGTCTAATGATTACATTAACGCAGATGTAATATGTATAAACGAAGGACAGTTTTTTGATAATCTAGTATCTTTTTGCGTACAGTGTAGTTCTAAAAATAAAGATGTTTATGTTTGCGGTTTAGACGGAGATTATCTTAAAAGACCTTTTGGAGAAATTTTAAACCTTATTCCTCATTGTGAAAGTGTACGCAAGCTTCAAGCTTTGTGTATGTCTTGTAAAAACGGCACCCCTGCTAGTTTTACTAAGAAACTTACAAAGTCTGAAAATCTTGTAGAAATCGGGTCCACTGAAACTTATATGCCCGTTTGTAGAATTTGCTATGAAAATTAATTTAAAAATAAATGTATATATACAATTAAATGTTAAAGCAGGCTCTAGATAACTCTAGACTTAAGCGTCAGCTATTGGACGAAAATCAAGAACAAAATACACTTTTATCAGACAGGGTAGACACGCTTGAAGAAAAGTTAAATTTAATTCTAGATAAACTAAACTCTGTAGAAAAAGGAACAAATAAAATGGAGTCTCACATAGATTTTATAAATGACATTTATTCTAAAGTACAGACTCCGTTATTCTGGATTTGTGACCGCGTAAATTACATGCGCAGTTATAAAATGACGTATGTAGAAAAACAATTAGTCACAAATAATTCTTCAATTGAAGACCAGGATTAAATTTGCAAAAAAATAATTTACTTAGAGTCTATTTTGTATAATATTTCGAAAAAGGATGAACATCAAAGAATTTCTAGTTCTCAAAGGGTGTGATGTTCTTCCGACTGATTTGAAATATTATATTCTGGATATAATTCGCCAAGAAGCGGCGAGAACTATTCAGATGCTTTTTACTTTTAGAGTCCGTAAGAATGTAGACATTTTTACTAAGTTCATGTATATTTCAAATAATCTAAACAGCTATCAATGGCATTATGTAAATATATTCATTGAGTATGCAGTTAAAAATATAACATACACATACATACAAGAAGCTGGCATATGGATTGATTATCTTGAAGACATTAGGTATAATTACCAGCAAAATAGATATTTCCATGTTAACAATGTTAATTGTATCATGAATAATATTAAAAATGCAAATGTAATTTACAGAAATACTGGTATAGAATACTGGAATAATTTCTAAATAAATGTAATAAATTTAAATGGTAAATCTTAGAAAAACATGTATATCAGGAGGGACCTTTTGGGGTTACGAAACTTACGTTGACATAGATGAGATAGAAACTCTAGAGGATATAATTAATAAAATTATATCAAATTTAAAAAATGATTTAACTAATCTTAAACTTGTAGAACTTGTAAATAATTTAGACCCTCGGGTCTTTCATATACATTCTACAGATTTAGGAAATATACTTATCGGAGACCCTGACATGATAATTTATATTTGCAATCACTGTTAAAATAAAATATAAAATGTAATGTGTAATGTATAATGTATAATTAAATGGATAAACATATAATAGAGTTTTTAGGAACTTATATAGTTTGTACAGTTACTTTATTAGTCTATAAATATACGACAAACGTATATGAAGGTATTACAGGAATATCGCTTTCTATTATTTTAGCAGCTTTTTTCTTTTCATCTGACGAAGGCGATTTTAATCCGGTAATAACGTATATAAATTACATAGATAACAGAAGAAGTTTAATTGATTTGATTTCTTTTACATTTTTACAATATCTAGCAGCCTTTTTATCTATTTTAACAATTAAGTTAATTTTTTAATTTTTTAAAATGTTTATTTTAAATTAAAAATGGATACCCAAATGATTTTAGGTTTATTTCTATTTGCAGTAGTTGTAGTTGCCGCGTCTATTTATTTTACTAAATTTGTAAATGACCAAAAAGTAGACATTTCTAAGGTCCCAGATTCTGCTTTAAGACCTCTTTTACAGAAATTAGTTGATAAACTTGAAGTTACGGAATTAGAAGACAAAAAACACCGTGATAAGATTTCTGCTTTGCAGGTTATGTCGGGTATAGATAGAGAACAAACAAAATATCTATCTGCTAATGTAAACGCCCTTGTAAAGCCACCGGCGCAGTAAATAATTATATATTATTTTTTATATCTAAAAATAAAATGTATAATTATTATTAAATTACTATTATGTCTTCGCAGGATATTAAAAATCTAATAACTAACGATCCTTTTTTATATAATCTTTTTTCAAACGATACTAAACATGATTTTAAATCTGGGAGACCTATAAATTGGATTAAAATACCAACTAGTTTTACTTCCGAAACTGGTAAAGATTCTTCTATTAGCATGATGTCTGTTTATACATACACAGGCGACGAGTGTTCTCAAATTTCTAATTCTATTAAAGACGCAGGTGATATAGTTTTTTCAAATGACGGTCACGTTGCTGTAAACTTTACAAAGAAAAAGACTCAAGCTGAATTTTTTTATCCAAATCCAACTGTATCTGAAAATACGGGCGGTACCACTGGTAGTCCTCCTATAGGAGTTGCAAATACAGTTAAGATGCAAAATACAAATTTTAACACAAGTTTCTTTTTTGACGATAAAATTTTATTCTCCGAGAACTTGAAATGGATATTGTATCAACTTCCTAATATGTATTACATAAAATCTAAAGATTCTTGGAAAATTACGCAAACTAAAACAAGCAGTGCTGTACCAATGTATGTATTGTTATATAACACAGTACATCGTAAAAATTTCCAAGAAGTATATGGTAAAATCATAAACTTAACAGATGATCCTTTTTCAACACAACCCTTTATTGGTCCGAATACAAATTATGTTACAACTATTACTAAATATTGTAATGCATTTAGAGTTCCAAAATATCAAAGTCCTACTACATCAGAAAGTTTGTATCATTACAGTGACCCCGCGTGTGCTCTTGCATTTGATCCTCAGGTTGCAAAATTGTCAGAGACTTTGTCTTTAAATTTAACTAAAGATACATGGACAAATGATTTTTACATCGGAGGTTCTAAGGGTTTTCAGGCAGCCATTCAAGATTTGGCAGCTGTTCCAACAAGCGATGCTTACTGTAGCCGCGGTTCAGGCGGTGGTCCTCCTAGATTTTTAAGAGAAAAAGCAAAGGTAATCCAAGCAAATTCTCCATCTGATTCTTTTATGCAAATTTTAGCTAATTATGAAATTTCTACTTCAGGCGAAGATTCTGGTGCAACTTTTCCAAAGGGTTGGAATTCTAAGCTACCCGGAAATACAGATGTCGGTGCTGTATGTGGTTCTAAATCTATAAGTTTTGTGGATTGCTCTGTTACATTAGATACTCAAGGTTCCTTGAAACTAAATAAGACTAATATTAGACCCGTTTGTGGTAATAAGAGTGCTGCGCCAGATAAGAAGAAACCTTATACCCCTCCTACTAAGCCAACTGGTCCGTCTACTAAACCAACAAGTCCTTCGACTAAACCAACTGGTCCTTCGGTTCCTTCAGACCCTTCTACTCCTTCGGTTCCTTCAGACCCTTCTATTCCTTCGGTTCCTTCAGACCCTTCTACTCCTTCGGTTCCTTCAGACCCTTCTACTACTCCAACTACTAACCCTGATAATACATTTGATTACATTTATTTAATTTTGTTTTTAATTGTTTTGGCTATAATTGCCGTTTTTTTTATATTTTAAAAAAAAAGATTATAATATATTAAAATAATGAGCAGTAGTGAAACTTGTCCAAAGACCCCCTCGACTGAGCAAAAATTTGAACCGATTCAAAATGCTTTAAACGCAGCGGGGGCAAACCAAAAATGTAAATCTGTATTTAATAATGCCGTCGATTCTGGTATGCAAAAAGTAGATGCCGCGGCTGCGGTAGTCGTATTTCCTTTCGGCGGCGGTGCAGCATCAACTTCATACACAAATGCACAAAATAACATGAGAGAATCTTTATCAAAGGAAGGTTGTACTGACTTATTTATGAATATTAATCAGCAGATAAATTCTACTCAATCTATTCTTTGTGAGGTCAGTAACGCAAAAAGCACAACATCGTTGTCGGGTTCTGCAAATGCTAGTATTAAGATTATTCAAGGTAAACCAGACGCTGCCATGTTAGCTCTAAGAGGTAAAGTTTTAGCTAGTCTTAGTGTACCTAAGCAACCATCTGATGCTCTCGCGTCTGTAGATAAGGACATGTATAAACTTGCATATGCTAATTATATGGAAGCTATTAAAATTCATAAACAAGAAATTGATAGTATAATGGGTAATGTAACAATTGAAAACGTTGATTTTAAGAATAAAGCAAGCGTAGACATGAAACTTGTTTCTGATATTTCTAATATTTCTACAACTGCTATAGCGGCTCAGTTTAAACAAGTTGCACATGCTTCTGCCATGAATGAACTCAAAAATAAAACAGGGTTGGGTGCTAACTCTGATACGGTCAAGTCAATTGTAACAAATAAAATTGCTAACAAGAATCAGAGCATAACAGATTCAATCAAGAATCAGATATCAAATGTTAAAATGGGTGCATCTTCTGATGCTAGTGTTCTTATTACTTTTTACGGCGCGCTAGACCTTAAAAATGTCGTATTCGACCAATTTGCACAGAGTAGACTTATAACTCAGAATATAATTTCATCTGCATCAAATATGGGAAAGTCTCTTGCGATGGACATGTTAAGCGATGCACACAGTGCTACTCATTCTGATAAAGAATCAACCGGTGAAGGTAAAGTATTAAAACAGCTTCTTGATGGTCAGGTGGCTTTGTCTAAGGCAAATGCTGCAGGAGCTGCAAATATGTTTGGGAAGGCTACCGGTTTCTTGAGCAGCATAATGAGCATGATGGCTCTTGTACCTCTAGTAATTGGCGTAGTTGTCTTATTGTTTTTCCCAGAGATTTCTAATGTAATTGCCCCAGGACCTCTTAAGTATGTGCTAGCAGGTGTTTTAATGTATTTTATTTTAGCTTGGTTTATTGGATTTTGGCCATTTGGAAAATCTGAAAAAAGTATCTTCCCCGAAGATTTAGCTTATGTGCGTACAGCTAAGGGTTATAAACAGGATAAAGGACCTTATCAATTCCATACTGACCAAGGTTGGACTTTACAATAAATATTAAAAAATAATAAAATGTAATATAAATATTAAATGAATAATTATTACATTCTTGGATTTGTAGCTGCAGTGGCCTTAGTTTTATTTTTATTTGCAAGCGGAGAATTTAAAGGGTCTATAATTGTACCAGAATATGTTCCTTTTATGGAGTCTCAAAAAGGAGCTTCAAGAGGAGGAGAATTAATGTACGAAATAGAGGACTTAGGAGTTCCGGGTTGGAAATGGGGAGATTGCTGCAGCGGGTTTCAGTAAAGTGAAACAAATTATTTTTTTTGAATTACATACGAATTAATTTTAAGAAATAATTTATATGTAATTATAAGAATGAAGGTAATCACTCGCAGTGGAAATAAAGAAGACGTTCGTTTTGATTTGATAACTGCAAAAATTAAACAACTTTCAGAAAATACTGAATTTGGTCCTAAATTGAATACTGACCCGGTATTTGTTGCTCAGAATATATGTAGTCTTATTTATGACGGTATTACAACATCAGAGCTTGATGATTTTGCTGCGAGTTTTTCGGCTACTTTGTTTAAGAATGATCCGGATTATCTTATTCTTGCTAGCAGAATTGCTATAAATAATCATCATAAAAATACACATTCTTCTTTTGAACTTGTAATGCAAAAACTAAATACTACAGGCATCATTTCGGATGCTTTTATGACTAATGTAGTTAAAAATAGTCTAGAAATTGAACAAATGTTTGATTACACTAGAGATTATTCTATTTCTTATTTTGGTTTTAAAACGTTGCAAAATGCTTATCTTCTAAAAATAAATGGAGAAATTCTAGAAAGACCTCAGCATCTTTTCATGAGAGTCGCACTTGCAATTCATGGAAGTGATATGTTTATGGTTAGAAATGTATACAACTCAATATCTAATAAATACTATACCCATGCTACGCCTACTCTTTTTAATGCAGGTACAAATTATCAGCAAATGAGCTCTTGCTTTCTTCTAGGAACAGAAGACTCGGTCGAAGGGTTGTATAAAACAGCTGCAGATATGGCTCAAATTTCAAAATGGGCAGGCGGAATTGGAGTACATATTTCAAATGTAAGAGCAAAAGATTCTTACATTAATAAGACTGGAGGCAAGAGTAACGGTATCATGCCTCTTCTAAAAGTATACAATAATATTTCTCGTCACATTAATCAAAGTGGAAAACGCAATGGTTCATTTGCAGTATACATCGAGCCATGGCACGCCGACATTTATGATTTCCTAGATGCAAAGAAAAACAATGGAGCAGATGATATGAGAGCCAGAGATTTATTTTATGCCCTATGGATTCCTGACCTTTTTATGAAAAGGGTTAAGAACGACGAAATGTGGTCATTAATGTGTCCAAATGAATGTAAAAACTTATCTGACACATGGGGAGATGAATTTGAAGAATTATACACTTTGTACGAAAGTCAAGGTAAATTTAGAAAACAGATAAGAGCAAAGACCCTTTGGGAAAAAATTATTAATACTCAAATTGAAACGGGTTCTCCTTACATCCTCTATAAAGACACCATTAATAGTAAGTCAAATCAGAAAAATTATGGAATGATTAAAAGTAGTAATTTGTGTACAGAAATTGTAGAATACTCAGATTCAAAAGAAACCGCAGTGTGTAATCTTGCAAGTTTGTGTCTTCCTATGTATATAACAGGTGGAAAATTTAATTTTGAGCTACTTGGAGAAAAAACTCAAGAACTTGTTGTCAATTTAAATAATATCATAGACATCAATCATTACCCAACACCGGAATCTAAGTTTTCTAATAATCTACATCGTCCAATTGGAATCGGTGTACAAGGTCTTGCAGATGTATTCATGATTCTTAAGATGCCTTATGAATCGGACGCGGCTAATGAATTAAATAGAAATATATTCGAATGTATTTATTACAATGCTCTAGTTATGTCAAACAAACTATCATGTGACTTCGGAAATTATTCTACATTTGCAGGCTCCCCCGCCAGTGAAGGAATATTGCAATTTGATATGTGGAAAGTTACTCCAAAATTTTATACAAAAAATACATGGGACACCTTAAAAGAAAGTATTAAAAAATCTGGTCTTAGAAATAGTCTTCTAGTTGCACCCATGCCAACGGCTTCTACTGCTCAAATCATGGGTAATAATGAATCGTTTGAACCATATACATCTAATTTATACACGCGCGCAGTTTTATCTGGTAATTATATCATAGTAAATCAACATCTTATCAATGAACTTAGACAACGCAAT
>Ga0181401_1001028_pt1 | contig 11229 bp, 12 predicted proteins | sample 24SPOviralmetaG_FD_130130 | JGI IMG/M metagenome (GOLD analysis project Ga0181401, IMG submission 130130) | Marine viral communities from the oligotrophic San Pedro Time Series (SPOT) site, San Pedro Channel, CA, USA - 24 SPOT_SRF_2011-07-20 | ecosystem: Environmental > Aquatic > Marine > Strait...
CGTTTAAAACGTGCGAGAGAAGTCGCCGCTAAAAATAGAAAAGAAAAAAAAGAATTGAAAGACGCAAAGAAAAAAAAAGAAAAGGAAATGATTCAGATTACCGAAACTCCAACCATAATTGAAGATGAACCAAAAAAAGCACCAGCTAAACCAAAAGCCCCAGTTATAGATCCAAGAGATGCCGAAATAGAACGATTGAGAAATCAAGTCAAGACTTTTAATTTACAAGATATAGCAAAGAAATCAAAGGCAAAACCAAAACCAAAATCAAAACGAGCAGACACTCCTCCACCCTCTCCAATTGAAAATGAATTAATAACAGTTGTTGAAACGCCAACCATTATTGAAGACGAGCCTCTATACGTTCCACCAAAGCAGAAAGCCGAACCAAAGCCTCCACCCCCAGCACCATCACAACCTCAAATACAATTGCCCCCAAAAAACCAGTCGCAAACAGTAAGTATAGAAACACCGAAACCCCCAGTTCGCCGAGTTTATAAAGCATTCCGCAATAGAAGGGGATATTAAACATATTATATATTAAGAATATTATTAACAATTAATATATATATAAAAAAACAATCTAAAATAATCTCTACAAAGAATGTTATGGAAGAGTATAGACCAATAAAGGATTTTGAAGATGTATATGAAATATCAAATTTAGGTAATATAAATAGAATACTTAAATCTGGTAAAAGAAAACCTATGAAAATACAGTCTTCCAGTAGAAACGCAAAGGTTATTGTGCTTACAAAGAAAAATAAAAAAACTAGTTTTACACTTATGCGTCTTGTTTTTAATGCTTTCGCACCAAAAAATATTACAAGTAATGGTAAACTATATGATTTGGTTTTTAAAAATGGAAATAAAAATGATTGTTCTATTAATAATATTCAATATTACCCTAACGAAAGAGGTTATAGACCAACATATGATGAAATGACCGAATGTCAAAAATTTGCTCACGATACAAAATATATTACATACTTTTATCAGCATCAAGGTAAAGAATACTTTTTGTTTAGAAGAACAATAAATTATAAAGAATATCAACAAATGTATAATGCTGATGATATTGAAGAAAATTTAGACTTGTTAAAGATGAGATACAAAGGTTTCTTAAAAAGCATAGAATACCAACAAGCTGTTTGTTGAGTTTCTTTTTTAGAGATAAAAAAACGTAATAATGTTTGTGCAGCTTTTTTAATTTAAGATTTAGAAATCAAAAAAAAATTTCCAGAATAAAAAAAAAAATTATCTGTATAGTTGAGAATCCTTTTGAAAAAGTTGCACAAACACTATTACGTTTTTTTATCTCTATAAAGAAAATTAATATAGTATTAAACCCTTCCAACATCTTTTGCAACCATAACAGTCCCATTTGGATTATACCACGTATCCTTTACTTTAAAAGGTTTATCTTTCACGTCTCGTAATGGTCTTTCTATTCCTAATATTTTATTTTTTATGTCTTGTGCGAAACTTGTATTCAAAAGCTTATGTGGCCGCAATTCGTTTCTCTCTCTCTCGACTTCGTCTATAAGTTTCATAAGATCCTCTCTGTAATAATATTCTTGACCATAAATATACGAATAACTTGCCATATACTAAATGTTGCCATATTATTTTATGTATTTTTAACATATTATATGTATATTGAAAATAGATATAAACAAATCTCTATACTAATATTAAGATGAATACAGAACAATCCCACGAAGACTATCGTAAACAATATCTCAAAGAATATCAAAAAAGGAATTCAGAACAAACAAAAGTTGCGAAGGCAAAATGGCGTGATAAGAACAGACAACATACAAGAAACTACGCAAAAGATTATTATGCTAAAAATAAAAAAAAATATGCCGACAAGTATGAAGAGACGAGAGAAGCCAAAGTCCAAAAGGCAAAAGAATATCACCTAACACCACGTGGTAAAAAACTTCATACTATTTCATATTGGAAGCGACGAAAGATTATTCACGATGATTACGACCAACTTTATAAGGATTATGTTGAATCTACAAATTGTAATATGTGTGGTTCTGAATATGGCCAGAGAGGCGATGGTTCTGGAATGACTAAATGTATTGCTTTGATGTTTAATAGTAATGAGTTTAGTTCTATTTGTTGTTATAGGTGTATGAACCGAGCAAAGGTAATAGCAAAAAACCAACTTTTTAAATCTGCCCTTAATATAAATGAAGACATTTAAGAATGCTCTGATTAGAGAACCACCAGCTAAACGAAAAATAACGTTGAAACAAATATTTAATAAAATAAAAATAAAAAAAAATAAAAAAACAAAGAAATAATTAAAATACTAAATAGAATATTGAGTAATAACCGACAACGGCGACAACCAAATCAATTTTAATATTTTGAGGAATTGTGTTAAATTTCTTCATAATATATTATACGACATATTTATAGATGGTTAAATTATTACGTCTCACAAGCAGAAAAAGCGATAATGTTAATGCCCCAGAGGGTTTGGTATTTAATGTTAATATGGACGCAGACCTTGTTGTAAGTGAAAAAGCACAAATAGCAGTTAAAAATATTACATTTGAAGATGATTTTGACACTTTGGTTATTGGTGCTGACACACGTGTTATAACATTTTTTGAAAGTGCCAGACTTGCAACTGCGGCAGACCTGACCGTAGCAACATATACAGCATCAAATTATTTATCGTTTTTTACTGATATGAGAATTACACTTAATAATACATTAAGACCCCTTACAAATACGATGGGGGGGTCTGCTTCCAATCAAGGTTTTTATGGACAATATTTTATTGATCTTGACGCAGATAAAAAAGCAATTCAATTTAGATTATCTCCTGCGATATGTCCAGTTGTGAATCGTGATTTAGAAACAGCAGATGCTGCGGAATGGGAACAACGCCAAGATTTAATGATAATATCAAGAACTGCAGCTGATACAGAAACTGTATATATAGCATACGAAGAAACTGTCCCAGTAGACGAATTACGACCAGTTGAGATGTGTAATGTTTATCAAGTATTGGGTGGATTAGCAACTGACACAAGATTAAACTATATTTCGCCAGTAAATATTGCTACTACTTGGTGTAAGGGTTCTGCTGTTTGGTGGTGTAGGGTTCAAGACTTACAAACGAACGGTGGAGCACAAAATACGAATGGTTTTGAAATAGGTTTAGCAGATGTCAATATTGTAACTAATTTGAGTTCTGCGCCTGGAAGAGTTATTAGAGATGAAAGCATTAAATTTGCTATTAGATGCGAGAGACCGAATGATGATTATAAATTTATTGTTCCTGGAACAGATTTTGAACCAGTTTTACCATTAGCATATTCTACCGCAACTGGTATATCTGTATCTACTCCTTCAACCGACCCAGCAGAAAATGATGTTTTGGTTATTACACGTGAAACAGAAGCGGCATTAACTGCACAACCTATTATAACTGGACGAATATTTAGAAACGGACTTGTCCCACACGAAATATTCAGGTATCAAATACCAGTCGGTTCAGAAGAAGAAAAAATATATCCATATCTTTGTATGTTTGGTGCTGGTGCTGACGCAGTTGCTGGACAACCAACGTGTACATTTGACCCATTTGAAATTGATAAACTAGGTGAAGGTTCATACGACAAACTTTTAGCACCACAAAGCGGAAATAAATTTTGCGGAGTTAGTTGTTTTGATACAGTTGAGTTAAGTAGTAATGCTGGATTACCAGCACTTGATGAAGGTTGGTATGGTTCAAAGGGCGTGGGTGCTGGTTCAACCACAGCCATAGATAAGGACATTTTGAGATTTATGGGATTTGGACCTTCTATTGTGGGTGGACCAGGTTCTACTGGCACCAGTATCATACCATTCACAATTAATACCCCATCTTATCCATACGGTTACAGTTTAGTTCCTTCTGGCGTTTTTCAAATAACAAAGGGTGATAATTATGTTGTGGTTATAGACAGCAGTAAAGTTAAATCGTATGATTGTTCGCAAGAAAATCCAAGTAACGGTGATGTTATAGGAAAACGTGCCAACATAATTGCTACAATTCCAGTTAATAATACAACTGGTATAGTTGAGTTCTCCGCAAACGAAGTTGAATATATTGATTTTGACAATAAAGCACCAACCTCAATACGAAATTTAAAATTGAGGGTTTTGGATAAAACATTATCGGCAATCAACACAAGCGGAATATCTGTTTTGACTCTTTTAATTAAAGATGATTAACAGCATAAATCAAATTTACAAAAAACATAAAATTTAATTATTATAACTTTATATAATGAGCAGTTATAATAATGGCGATCTTCATACTGAATACATAGACCCACAGATTTACGTTCCAAACGGACGAGCTTCATTTGATTTAGACGCTTCCAAATTGGCGTATCTTCCAAATATGCGACTTTTGAATGTTGGTGTTACTAGTGATGCTGGTGGTGCTTACAATCGTCTTGTCGGTTCGATGAGCGTTGTAAGAAACATTCGTCTTTTAGATGGGCGAACCGAATTGTCGGCGTTGCGAAACCCAGTTCCATATCTTGGTTTTAAAGCACAACAGCGAACTAACGCAGACAACGCATCTACCGCTTCTTGGTTAAAGAATGCTGTTGTTGGACTTGAAGTTGATGAAACAAACGAGGCACTTAATCACCTATACAACAACGCCGCATCTGATACTGGACAACCAGATGCTGCTGCCAACGCAACCAACGTTGGATATTTAGATCTTCGTGAGGTTTTTCCTATTTTGAACTCGCTTCCTTGCCTCCCAACGTCGGTTTTTCCAAATCTTCGTGTTGAGGTTGAGTTTCAAACAAACGCCGCCGCCCAAGTTACAACGAACAACACTCGTGTTAATACATCGGTTAGACCAATCCTAGCCGTTGATGCTGTTGAAAATCCAGAACTCGTTGCTGCTTTGTCTCGTGCTTTGAAAGATCAGGGTGCTCGTTGGATGGAAGTGGAACACGACAGATTTAACATCGCCGCACCAGCGGCAAATACTGCCGGTGTTAAGCAGACTACCTCACAACAGTCTATGGGTTTTGTAGGCAAACGTGTTGAGCGTCTTTTGATGGTTAAAAATTTACAAGCTGTTGCTGAAACTGAGAACGGTGTTGAAGTTATGGGCTATGGTAATGCTGCTTCACAGGCATTCCAAGACCAAGAAACGCAAGTTAGGCTCAACGGCAAAAATGTCTTTCCAGGTTTTGGAGGGGTCACCAGACCTATGGAACGTCTTGGTCTTATTAGTGATGAGTATGGGTCTTGCTCTGCCTATCCAGGTTCTGTGTTTTATAACTGGTCTAATGCTGATATTCTTTTGAAATACGGAGCAGGACAGTTCAACTCTGGAAAAGCATTCGCAGGTGCTCTCTCTTACGATTGTGTTAGAATTGGTGCTCGTGTTGCTGACCTTCAAATTCAGATTTCACGAACTGCCGACGGTGCTGCTGGTTCTGCTACGACTGCCCCACGTTCCACCAACTTGGCGTGTAATGTCAATATGTATGCCGAGATTGACAAGAGTCTCGTTGTTCGGCCAGATGGTTCGTATGTGGTTGTATACTCCGCCTAATTAAGAAGTTAGTTTAAATATTAAATATTATTATGTTATTAATAATATATAATGTCAAGTGAAATCACAATTATGTGTAGACAAGAAGAATCAACAGACGTTGTTCAAAATGGTGTATATAACACTACATTAGACAGACCTGTAATGTTAGAAGCTGGTGATACAGTTTCAATTAAATCTGCAACATTAAATGTTGTTGGCGATACAATTATTATTCCAGAAGGAGGATTAGATGTTGAACTTCAAGGTTTAAAATATCTTGTGAATTATAATATTAATCGTTATTATAATTATAGAGCAGGAAATTCCATAAGCGACGGAATTGTAGCACCGTTGATGACTTACGGTAATGCCGCTGGAACAACACCGAGTGGTGCGGCGGCGACTGGCGATAATGAACTTTACTGGTTGGCGAATGCTCATAGCGATTCTGGGGCACACACGCCATATTTTTTATTGAATATAGCAGTTGTTCCAAGCTCAAAGGGTAGAGGAGGCAAACGATATGGTGGAGGCGACTTGCTTATCAGATATACAGACCCTTCAACGCCAGACCAAATTTTAAAAACGAAAGCGACAATTCATATAGCGTCTTATCAAGAAGACCGATACCAAAAACACAATCCAATTCCATTACCAGAAGATGACAGAAAGCAGTTCCCAACAAGATTTTATCAAATAAAATGTGCTTCAATTGGTGGCGTTGCGAGTATTGAAGTTGACCCTGATATGTTTTTACCAGGATTAAATATTGCTTCGGTTTCATTTCCAGAGGATACAATAGCGGCACCTATTCAACCAGTAACTCCATTAGTTAATTCCTATGAAATAAACCCACAGGTATTTAGTTGGACGGCGACGATCCCAGAAGGAGATTACACGCCAATAGAGATGGCGGCACAACTTACTGACATTTTAGCACCAATAGAACATAACGGAGCAACGTCAGCCAATTATGACAGCCCAGCATCAGGCGGATCTGGACTTTGGGACGCTGACAATTGGACACCACCATCGGCGTCTCCGTTTTTAGAAACAGTATTACAAAATAATAGAACATTAGCGGCGAGAACAGCGGCAAATGCTGGAACAGACAACAAGATGTGTTTTACAAATGCGTCTCGTCCTGTCAGTTTTACAGATAGAACTCTTGCTGATAATGCTGGAATGGTAATTCAAAAATTTGAACTAGATGCTATGATTGCTGATTACGACGCCTCTTCAACGCCATACACACCACCAGTTGATAGATGGATAGGAACAGACAGTCTCTCTTTGTCGTTTGATGAAGATGAAAATAAAATGAAAATAGATGTAGCACACTTTCCAATATATGTGAATTCAACTGGGACAACTGCTGGGGATTTATCAGCAGACGCAAAACCAGGAGTTCAATATAATCAACTTAATCCAAATGATGCTGATACAAACGGATTTTCTGGTTTAGCGAAAGCATACTCTGGAATTGCGTTCACCGCTATGTCTCCGCCATCGTTTTGGGCAGACCAACTTGGATTTTCAAATAACACGGTTGTGGTTAATCCAAACTCTGCCGTTGGTAATTTTCCAGCGGATGCAGGGGGGACACAAAATACATTCACCATTTCAAATGTTATACCAGGCCAAACAATTACAGAGGGGTTTGCTGGTTTGAGTGTTCCAGTAATAACGTCAAGTGATAGACAATATCCACCTGGCACGGCATCTGGTGGTGGTGCTGGTATTGATCCACAGCCAGGTCTGTTCGCTGAACCAATCCACTCCGCCGCTGGTAATGGAACAGGAACACAAGTAACAACGGCAGATACGGTTGCTATATTTGGCGGAAAAACATTTAATCAGCAAATTCAAAGTGCTGGTTATTTTCTTATAGATGTTGCTAATAATTTTCAGACGGATTTCGTAGGAAACAGAACAGAAACACAAACGAGTTCAACTCCAACAAACGGACAAGATACGATGAGCATCGTTTCAAGATATTATACATCTAATAATTATTTAACAAATCAAGGACCAGGTAATATTGTATACACACACCCAGAAGGTGCTAAACCACAATTGCTTACCGATTTATCTATTCGTATTAAAAATCCAAATGGTTCATTTGTTAATGAAACTATTTTAGGGAGAGAAAATACTGTTTTTGTTTCTATTGATAGATCGCCGAGACCTGTTAATGTTCCACAGTCTGATTCTCCTTCCAGATCTCGACAGGAATAAACTGATATGTATAACTTTTTTTACTGTGATTTTGTTTTTTTATAAAATGATTGTTTCTTACTAATTTTATAAAAAGTTTTCTAATGTGTTCTTTATCATAATTGTTTAATATATAACAAAAAATAGCTGATAGATTTGAATATTTTAAAAACCCCATATTATAAATTTTTCTGTATTCAAGGTAAGAAACAATAACACCTTCTTCTGTGTTTTTTAACATATACAATTGAGAGAAAATAATATTGCAAAAGCAACTTAATAATCATCGCTGTCATCGTCGGTGCTTTCATATTCTAATATTTCTTCATCATCATCAAAATTTACTTTCGCAGGTGGAAGCCAATCGTCGTCATCATCGCTGTTATAATCTTCAAGGTCTAATTCCATACATTCTATAATATCTGGCAACGCTTCTCTCCAATCTATATTTTGAACAGAACCATCTTCATTATAAACAATACATATTTCAACTGGGGCAAGTCCTGTGCGTGGCACTTCAACTGTAATCAATATTTCCATTTTATATATCATCGTTATATTTTTATTTTTACGAATCCATCGCAATTAATTATCTCTAAAAATAGCATTTAAATAAATCTCTATAATAATATCATATAAATGGAATATTCGTGTGAAACCTGTAATCGTCATTTTAAAGAAAATAGAATTAAATACGAATATCATCTTACAACAAGTGGACATAAGAAAAACATAAGTCAAAAGGAAAATACGCCAACTAATATGTTATTGGATATGGTAAAAACATTAAAGGAACAAGTTCAAAGTTTAACATCTGGAAATTCAAATGTTTCAAAGAGAGAAAACAAACCATTATCATTTAATACTATTATAAAACAAAGGTTATATTCAAAAGAACAAATTGTAAATCGTAAGAATACAGATTTAATGAATCCTTCTGAAAAATGGAATAGGTTTATATTTAAAGCATATGAATATCAAAACGAAGAAAAGTTTGTTTCCTGTGGATATGCTCCATTAGAAAAAGCGGCAAATCTTTTAATTACGAAGTTTTACAGAACGCCCCAAGAATTATTACCGATTGTTGTTTTGAATAACGCAGTTGGAAGAAAAAAGAAAATAGCATATTATGATGGAGAAAAATTTACTGTGAAAACAGATATTCTAAAAAAGGAAAGTTTAGATTTATATACACGTATTGATATGTACTTGTTTAAGTCTTTCGCACAGATTTGGTTAGACTCAAAGTTGAGAGAAATTTATAGAACATTACCAATAGAAATAAGAAATAAGGTTCATTACAGAGAGACAGCTGATAATAAAATATCATTTTTAGATTTTAAATGTTGTTGTGTCGGCAGCAATCACGTTGGGTGTTATAAAGATATATTATACAAAGACGGACATTACGAAATTTTAAAATATAAAAATAGAGATTTAAAAAATGTAGACGGCAAACTGTTTAAATTATCTGGTAATGAATTTATTGAATTTGTTCAAGAATTTGTAAATCATATAAATGACCACGACTACGGTTTTATATATGACGAATATCGTGAAAATAAAGATTTAGCAACTTTTGATGAATCAAGTGAGAGAACAAGATATGGTGTTGTTGATGAGGTTTTTGATATGATTACAAAGCGTTGTTATTTTAAAGAAAATGAGGAAGAAGTTTAAATATTTTATGTCTGTATATTATATGTCTATAAGAAACTATTTTGAAAATCAAAGAAAACTACGAGAGACAAGTGTAAGAGCATATATGATTTGTTTAACAAAATTAAATAATAATGTAGAACCGAGAGAACTAACATTTCTGGAAGACTATGACAAAGTATTTAAATATTTAATAAAATTAAAACCGACAACGCAGAGGTCATATATGATTGCTGTGAATCAAGCTTTAAAAAGCGTAAACGGTTTAGACGATTTAAAAGACGTGTATGAAGCAAAACTGGAAACATTAGATTATGAATATAATGAAAAAATAGACAAATATCAAAAAAGTGAAACGGAAGAACAAAATTGGACATCATTAGCCGAATTGAAAATCGTTGCTGATTATTGGTTGGATATGATAGATGAAATACACTATAATCCAAAACAGTTTATGAAAATATTTGAAGTTTATAAAAATACGCTTGTCTCTCTGTTATATACTGAATTTCCTTCAATTCGTTTAGAGTATGCCACGATGTTAATTATATATGATCAAACTGATATTGTTAATGGTAAAAATTATTTATTGGTTGATAAAGATACTGGTTGTAAAAGTTTTATTTTGCAACAATATAAAACAAGTAATAAACACAATAGTAAAATTTGGTCGCCGACTGGAAGACTGGATAATATTTTAGATGAATGGTTGAAAATAAACGATAGTGGATATTTATTTCCAAACAGAAATTTGACAGGTGCGATGACAACGAACTCTTTTGGGCGAATGATTACAAAAGTATTTGAAAGCACTGGAAAGAAAATAACAGTAAATACATTACGTCATATTTGGATTACAGAAAATGTAGACCATAATGTCTTGGACGAAAACAAAAAGTTGGCATCAGCGATGTGCCACTCCACGATGACACAGAGAAATTATATAAGAGATTAAATACTTTTCAATAGATTTTCAATTACTTTTTCAGGAATTTTATATCTTTGTAATCTATCACTCCCACCACCAATTGTTTTAATATTTCTATTTTTTTTATTACCGCCCATACTTATTTTGTGTTTTTTATGATTGCAATTATCAAAAGTTAAATTAGGGATATTAGTCCAAAAACGAGTTGATTTTTTATAATCAAAACCATACATACAATAATGGACATCATAATAAGGTATGTTAGACGGTATATATTCTTTCATTCTTCCAGATTGAGGGTTTTCTATAATGTAATATTGAGGGTTAAAATAATCTATAATTTCAAATACTTTATCAACCATAGGAACACCATATTTTTCAATATCATCGTCTAAAATTTCTTGTGTTATTATCTTATCACCGTGTGATTTAAGTTTTCTACCAATCCAAACCGAGCGACATATACTCCACCATAAACACACAGGAGATGCTGTTATTAAATAAAAATGATTTTTTGGATATTGTTTATAATCCCAAGCCATAATATCCTCTTGAAAATGTTTTTTAGAAAAGTAATTACTATTATGTGATGATGCCCCTAAATCTCTATCAAGAGAGACTACCTTATATCCTATCTTACTTGATACTTTTCCAAATGAGTGAGTTCCACTAAATAATTCTAAATGATTCATTATATAAGAGACTGAATTATAATTTGAAAAACTTTGTAAAAACGTAATAATGTTTGTGGCGTTTTTTCAAGATTAGAATTAGAAAAAAAAATATGAGTATGGCGAGTTGTTTTCGAGTAGATGTGTATGGCGAGCTGGTTTGAAAAAATATC
>Ga0181401_1001038_pt1 | contig 11175 bp, 9 predicted proteins | sample 24SPOviralmetaG_FD_130130 | JGI IMG/M metagenome (GOLD analysis project Ga0181401, IMG submission 130130) | Marine viral communities from the oligotrophic San Pedro Time Series (SPOT) site, San Pedro Channel, CA, USA - 24 SPOT_SRF_2011-07-20 | ecosystem: Environmental > Aquatic > Marine > Strait...
ACTGGATATAATCAATTATCCTAATAACTTAATTACTTAATTTAATTTTTACTTAAGATAATTAAAAAATTTAAATCACAAAATTTTTTTATTAGTATATATCATAAAATATGTTTAGACCCAAAAGCGACGCTGTAAAAACTGGATATGATTCAATTAGAGTAGTTTCAAGAAACGGAACATCTTTCGGACCTGAAAATAATCAACTTGTTTTTGACCTTACACGTAATATAGGTGTTGCCGATTTATCAAATTCATATTTAGAATGTGACGCAACTATTGTTTTAGGTGCTGATAGTGCTAAACACGCTTTTAATAAGAACTGTTCTATTTTAAGTGCTATCCGCACTCAATCTATCCGCTCTGAAGGTCGTCTTATCGAACAGATAGACCACCAAAACGTTTATGCCAATCTTCATTATTTAGCTAGTCAAGATGAGGGTGTTAACGTACAAAGACAAAGGACCCAAATGTGTATGCCAGATTATCAACAAGTAAATAATCCTTGGTGCTGTCGTAATGCTTCAGTTGCTGCATCTGGCGTTTCTACTGCTGTAGCCCCAGTATTAACGCAAAAGGTAGCTATGCCTTTATTAGGTGGACTCTTCACTACATCATTAGGATTCCCACTTTTAGGAGCTCCATTAGAGATTGAACTTATTTTAGATAAGGCATCCCATTGTCTTCATATTGTCGATGGTATGGGGGATGTTGCTTGTGAGGATGTCGCAGGTAGTACAACTCTTGGTATTGCTGTTAATAGTTTTGTTGTTTCTGATTCTGAGGCTTATGGTGATGAAACTCAAGGAGACCAAAAAAATATGTGTGCTAACGCACCGTGGAGAGTCGGTCAGCGTGTGGAGATCTCTGGTGACATCGACTCAGTAGCACAAGCACCAGTAGAAACAACTATCCAATCTATTGGTATTACAGCAGGTGGGAAGCTTGAAATTACAACTGTAAATCCATTAGGTACTATTCCAGCCAATAACCCTGAAAAATCTGCCACCAATTTAGTTATTTCAGCACACAAGAACGGCAAAGCCTTAGGTACGGAAGTATCTTATAAATTAGAAAACCCAAGAATTGTTATTAGTAAGATTATCCCATCGGTCGAACAAACTCAATCTAACGCTAGAATGATGGCTAAAGGAGAATACACTTATAATATTACAAGTGTTACAAATCTTCTTAACGCTATAGATGCCAACGTTACTAATTCTACAAATATCATTAGTACAGATGCCACTAGAGCTAAATCAATTTTATCTGTCCCTGTTCTAATGGATGGTGTTGATTCAACATTAAACGACCAAGCCTTATCAGGAAGAATAGCAGGAGCCACCGAGTATCAATATAGTATATCTAATATTTTGAGACCGGATCGGCGTGTAAATGTGGAACGAGAAAGCCACGGTTCTTTTGCTGACCCCACCAGCCCTTATCCTAAACCCACTTATGCCTTAGGTGGCAGACCAGCTGGATTACACTTGTATGAAGTCGAGAAGGGTTTATCCGCTGCAAATATTCCAGTAAGAAATTTATCTTTCTTAACTAACTCCGTTCCTGATGGTCGTGGTTCTTGGTTAGTCAGTAGGTCTGTTGGTCCTTATGGTCTCTCTGAGAATTTAGATGGCGTACCAGTTATGTTATATCTTAATTATTCAGCCCCTCACGCTGCAAATATCTTACTTCATAACTTTATTGTTCATGTCAGAACTATCAACATTGGATTAAGTGGAGTTCAAGTATTTATATAATTGTAAGGGGTATCCCTTTAGTAAATTTTTTATGGTGTTAAATTTGTTATCACTTGAAATAAAATGATAACAAATAAGGTGTTAGTAAAAAAGGCAATAATTTTATAAATTAAAAGTCTAAATTATTATTTTTATTTTTTTCTAGATGTTAATAGTATAAAATGCCTGAAGGAAAAGGAACGTATGCAAGTAAGAGAGGACGTCCACCTACTAAAGTAAGTAAACCTAGTAAGCCTAGTACTAAACCTAAACCTAGTAACAACGATAGTCCATTTGATAATCTTAAGAAAGGTGCCTTAAGCAAAACATTAGGAATCCCAGAAGAAAAAAATATACCTAAATCATTATTACAAAAAATCAAAAAAGCCGAGGTTGGTACAACTATGGAGTATAAAGGTAAAAAAATTAAGGTTACTAAATTATTACAGAAACGAGTAAATTTTGCTATTAATTTTGCCAAGTAAAGTAATACCTAAAAGACAAGCAATAGGAATGGCGAATAATATGGTTGGTAAATAATCTAATTTAATTGTAATGTACTTTTTGGATATTTGCAGTGGTAGTCAATCTTTAAAAGAAATAAGTGATATTAATTTAAAATATATAGGATTAGATATCAATATAGATTCTAACCCTAATATTCATACAAATCTTTTAGAATGGGATTATAAAAAATACTTTGATGAAAATGGTAATCCTCAATTTATATGGTTTAGTCCACCGTGTAATGAATACTCATTATTAAACAATGCTAGACCTAATAAAATATGTGACATTGAAGGAAGTAATAAAATAGTATCCAAAGGTTTAGAGATAATTCAATATTGTAATTGTAAATTTATAATTGAAAATCCTGACACTGGAACTTTAAAAAACCAAGGTATTTTAGATGATATAGCATATACTAAAGTTGATTATTGTTCTTATGGGTTTCCTTATAAAAAAAGAACAAGACTATGGAATAATATTGGTTTGATTGGTGAATTATGCAAAAAAAAAGACTGTGAATTTAAAGTAGGTAATAGACATATTTATTCCATAGGTAATTCATCTTATAAGACTAATGTTAAAGAATTTAGTAATAAAAAATCAAGATTAGACCAAAGATATGCTATACCACCCAAATTATTACAAATAATTAAAACTCTAGTTATTTCGCCAAGTAATTATTTTAATTAGCTTAAAATTTTTCATTTTTTTTTAGAATCTAATATTATAAAATGTCTTTTAATATCGCAGATAACCTAAGTGACCTTAACGTAAGATATGTCCAACTACGAGCGATCAATAGTTCCGCTAGTGGACAGTTTCAATTCTCTAAGGGTCTACCTCTTTTGCGTTTTGAGATTAATGATTCAATAGCACCTCTAATGCTTCAAGGAGCCCATCTTCGTCTTACAGGTAAGATGACCGCTGGTAAATCTGGTGGAGGAAATTTTCAACAAGCTGAGCCTTTAGAATCTAATTATATTAATAGATTCGCTGGTGTTCATGGATGTATTGATAATATTGTTATATCAAGTAAAAGATTAAATAGTAATCTTGAAAGAGTCCAAAACTATAATCGTCTTGTTCCTTCTATTGTTTCAACTATCCACGGTAGAGAAGATATAGCAGGGGACCTTTTCCACCAAAGTGGTTCCATAAGTAATAACTGGATTAGTAGAAATGCTTTAATCGCTAGGGATGGTAATGATAAAGGTAGAGATTTTAGTATTCCCTTATATTTAGGAACTTTACATTCAGGTAGTGACATTAATCTTTCACGTACTTCAGGATTATCAGGATTAACTATAGATATTCTACTTAAGAGTGATGCTAATGTAGTCTGGGGTTCGGATTCTAACTCTGATAGTGCTACATACAATCTTTCCGATATTGCCTTAACTGTTCCACTTATGGAGGTATCAGGTGAAACCCAAGAACGTATTGAAAAGGCTCCAGATACATTTAGCTTTAATACATGGTCATCAGTATTAACTACCATCAATAGTCAAGTATCAGTAGTTAGTCTAAATCCCGGTCTCTCAAGAGTCACATCAGTATTATTTAACGCTGTTAATAGTCAAGAATTAGGTAATCAGAATTTTGACCCGGGTAGGCTTGGTAATTTAGGACAACTAGAGAGGTTAAGATATACCCAAAATGGTGTATTATTCCCCTTACAATATAATTTAGATACAACTGATAGACAAAACGCAAGTGCAGCACAAGGTGGTAAAGTTAGTGAAACCGTTAAATGTCGTGCTGGTAATGTAAGAAACGTACTCGAATCAGTTATCACTAGTTCTTATTTTAAGGCTAGGCATACAAGTATGGCTTTTAATGAATTCAACTCTTCAGTAGTAAACGTAGACCAGACAGCAGGTAAGAACGGTGATAACGTACAAACAGTCGAGCAGTTCGGTTTAATCTATGACATGTTTGGTTCAGGTAGTAACTTTTCAACAAGTACATGGAGTGTAGAACTTACAGTACCGGAAATTGACGGTAATGCAGCTACTTCACAATCTCTTTTTGTATATTTCTTAAATAAGAATGATGTCGAATTCAGTCAAAATGGAATAGATATTATCCGATAATTAAATTTAATTTCGTTAATTCACTTTAAAATTTTTATATTATAGTATAATATAAAAATGTCTTTAAACCCTGTTGTCTCCGAAGATACAGATACTACGATTGATACTCTTACAACGAGTACACTAGATAGAGCCATGTCGGCTACTGTGGAAACCAACATTTTAAACCCAGTCACGCATAATTATGATTATTCATCTGGTGGTTCTACTACTTTTAGATTTCCAAGTAGTGGTGTCTTAGATGCACCAAACTGTAGTCTAACTTTTAATCCCACGAGTGCAGATGGTAAGGCTTGTTTTCCTCTTACTGCTGGTGGACACGCTATGATTGATAGATGTCGTCTTCGTGTTGGTGGTGTTATTATGTCCGAGGTAATTAATGCTGGTGAATATAGCACTATGAAAAACGTTCATCAGTCTTTAGGACTTCAATCAAGTGTTCTTGATATTAGACATCTTTCTTCCAATAAGTTTGACGAATATATCAGACCAGATGTGGACGCAACAAAAGAAAATTGTGGGGCTATTGTTAATGTAGAATGCGACCAAGCTAGTTCATGGCATAAACCAGTAGAAGCCACAACAAACGTGGTACAGCCTACTAAACGTCTTAGTGATAATAAAAAAACTACTGCCGAATGTGTTTTAAGACTAAGTGATTTATTTCCAGTATTCAAAGATAATAAACTACCCTTATTCGCTATGGCTCAATGTGAATTAGAAATTGAATGGTTAGCTGCAGGTGCTATAGCAGATAATCCAAATAGTTGCGTTATCTCTTCCGACCAAGCTGACCTTACTAATGGTGAGATAACCTTAGACCAAGACCAAGTCCGTCTTAACTGTGATTACATCCATTACGATGATGATGAAAGGGCTAAAATTCAAAACGCTGTTAATAATGGTATGAGGTTAAGATTTACAGAGGTAGCTTATACTAGAGGTATTAATCCTGAGGTTGCTGGTGCAGGACAAACCTCGACTAGTGACCATATTATTGGTTTTGCTGGTAAGGAAGTACAAGCTATTTATGTTAAAAAACTCTTTGATGTTAAATCTACTACTGGAGATGCTGAAAAAACTGAATTAGGACATAATAATCCCTATTTAAATCAATTTAGGAGTCAAAATATGCGAGGGGAACAATATAATTTTATAATTAATAACTTTCGTGTATATTCTATGGATGTTAAGAACGTTGCCGAACAACACCAATATGTTTCTATGATTCATTCAAATAGTTTTCAACCAGCTCCTGCTACTTATGATACTATGGATTACAACACTAACTTTAAAAATGTCTTACTTGGTAAGGTTTTAGATGGTGCAGCAGGTTCCGCCAAAACACAAGAAGCTTGGGTTGGTACTCAACACTATATAGGACTTAACCTAAAAAAATTCCCTGAAATGGGAGCCAAATTTGGCAATGGTAAACGCATCGGAACTAGTCCCATACAATTCACATACTCTAGGGAAGGTGCAGCTAATAACTTGGCTTCTGTTGATATATCCTTCTTTATTGAATATAGTAGAACTTTAGAAATTACTCCATTAGGCGTGAACGTTATGGATTCCTAAATAAAAATAGTAGTATATAGTATAGACAAGATGTAACTAAAAAATAGACTAGTTGCTTAACCTCCTCCCCCTTTTTTTTTATTTAATTATTTTCTTATGTTATATTAAATGTCTAACAGTTATCCCAATACTTTAATTTATGAATGTAGTTCAACTAATGCTTCAGTTCAAATAGCTCCTAATGAATTTATTAACGAATTCAAAGAGGGCATTGAATTAATGCCGGGTGATACTATAAGAATCTTAGGTTCATTCATTAATGAAAAGGGTTCAGGTGACCAAATAGAAATAACAGAAGAAAATAATAAATTTACTTTAGAATATATACCAATACATAACTTATACCAATATACCAAATTAAGCGATGACTATGTCAAACCGAATGATCCAACGAGAACAAAGGTAGATAAAGCCCAATTCAGTTCTATTTTAAATGTTGATACTCCTAGATATTATGATGGTAATGGTTCTCCTATGTATTTATGGTCTTTTAGAGATGGTGATACAGCATCAAAAGCCGATAGGTGGTACGATGAAGTAGGTTTTAGTACTTATAATAATATATCTGGTTATCAAAATGTTAATCCTAATACTCAATATTATGATTGCGAATTGATTAAAAATATCGCTTGTCCCCACGTTGATGGTGTTAGATTAGAATGGTGGGATAGTGAAAATAGCTCAGGTGAAAGCCCTACTTTTTATTATCAAGAAATAGATTTTGATAGCAGTGGAATGCCGTGGGGGGGTCCATTAAGCCCCTATGGGGGCGATGGTCCTAGTGGGCTTGAAGAAAAACAGTTAGCTTTTTCCTCGCAATGGATATCTTTTAAATGGAACGGTCAAACAGGTACTAACACTTCTTTTGAGATGGAATTAAAAAAACCATTTGGTGTAACTGGTAAGCTAATGGGTTTGAAATATAGTGTTAATCCTGTTGAATATACTGACCCATATACAGGTCAAAATTTCCCTAAAGGAACATATCCAATTTGCACTTTTATGGTAGGCGACCATACTATTCAAACTAAAACAGACCCAACTAGCATCAATCCTACTGGTGATAATGCTGATGATATGGGTAAAGGTTTTAACTTTGACATAGGAACAACTTTAGAGGATTTTGATAGAGCTAAAAACAACGCCTTATATAACGCTAATAATGGACCTGTTGATATTACTGGTAGAACATGGGGGTTAGATACTGAAATTGATATTATGTTTTCTGGATTTACTACAGGATTGGAAAATAAAGCCGATACAACTATTATGTATGATTTTTATTGTACTGGACCTAATCCTAATACAGGGTTTGAAACAAATGGCGACGATACCTCTACAAACCAATCAACTCTAAGTGATAGGTGTGGTATATATTACAATAGCACAACCGAAAAATATTATTATCAGATAAGATTAAAAAAAAATGAATCTGGTTTAACCGATATACGTGAATTTTTAGACGAATATTATATCTCATTTTTAAGAGCTTATGATCCAAATTCTCCATCTTCTAATAATATATCCAACCGATTATATCTTCCTATTTCACTCGTTGAAAATGAGTTAGGTTTTCAAAATAACCAAGATACAGGTACACCAGTATCAAAGGAAAATATAGGTTTAGGTATTAGAAGACAATATAATTCCACCCAAGCAGATCTACCTAATGCTCCAACAACTGGAGGTATGAAATTGGGTAATTGGGGTTTTAGCGAATTAGGTCCAAGTGCTACATCTGATGATTATTTTACTATGGCAGGTGATAAATTTCAACAAACAATAAAGCCCGGGTTCCAAACCAATGTAACTATGTGTGGTGATACAATACTTACTTTACCTGATGATGTCGATATGGCTGATGACCCAGTAGCAAATTTATCTAGGAAGGCTGGTGGGTTTCCATCAGTAGATTACGCAAATCAATTACAAGATATTTTAGATTATAAACAGGATTGCTATTTAATACAAAGTAAAAAGGTAAATTATGAGATACCAACTGGATTTTATACAACAGACCGTTTAGCTAATGTTATAAACGATTTATTGCATTTAAATAAAGAACAATATAATAATGAAATAGGTAAGGGTCAGTGTACTAACTCTAATAAAGATGATAACTGGTGTTATGCCCCAAGTAACAACAACGGTCCATTTGTTATGACAAAAATCCCTGAGATAAATGGTGGTATAATTCCTCCTGATTTAAGTGAGGATAATCTTAATAATCCCTCCTTAAGTAATAGACCCCCGGGTATCACTCTTGATAGTACAAAATATGTGATATATACACAAACTATAATAAATGATTCAATCACAGCTAAAAATTTAGCTTCTGGTATTCTAGACGGTAGTGCTTTATATACTGATAAAATGAGTGATAAATATATAGATACAAAACAAATGATATTTTGTCCTCTTCCTCCTTCAAAAATTCCCAATAGTCAAGTGTATGCTGATGAAGGGGAACCATTATATATGGAATTTAATAGCGATTTATTCTCTTCTAATAATGGTGATAAACAGATAGATGATGGTATTTACACCAAATGGTATGATGCTTGTAATAAAATAGCCGAGAGAGAAGTACCAATCTTTATGGGACAAGGTACTTATACTGCCAGTGGTCAGGTACATGATTATTCTGGCACTGATTTTCGACCAGATGCGACAGGGGAATTAGGTGAGGGGCTAATACAACGTGTAATAAACCAACCACAAGGCAACATGACATATTTAGGAACTGATCCAACATTAGCAAATGATGATTATTTTTACGGATTTCCTATCTTTGCCACATTTAATAGGACGTGGGGTGGTTTTGTCACTGGAGGATTAACAAGATTCTTTTCAGGTGCCAACGACCTTACTTTTTCTTTTGATGAGGATGAAGAGAGGTTTTCTTTTAGTCAGTCTTACACTCCTTTTCGACCTGCTGGGTTTGAATCAAGTAAAGATAAATCTGAATTTACTGTTGATGATAGTGTTCCAAGTGTATTAATAAATACTCTTTATAATGGTTATAACTTATACGCCACAACTCAATTATACATATTAAGTCTTGCAGCTCCTCCAGTTTGTACTTTTGCTAGTAATGTAGATGATAGACAAGGTCCAATGCCAGTGGTAAAAAATCCAAATAAACAACAAGCTGGAGCTATTGATTTATGGAATAGTTTAGGTTTTACTGGATTACCTACGTACACTGAAACTAATGGAGTATATAATATCACGGCATCAAGGTGGATAGATGATGTATATTTTCAAGAAAACTTAGATATCAATTATGGTACTAAACCTATTTATAACATAGCTGATATAAATCCTAGTGCTAATGCATCGAATCCAGCAAAATCACAATGTTTAATAACGTTTCCAAATAGGCAATTTTTGATACAAACCATATCAGATGAGGTTAAGTCCGAAAATCCTGCATCTTTGACTACATATCCTTTTTATTTGATTGGTAGTTCAATACCAAGTGGGTTCTATCATGGTTCTACGACAGGTACCGAATTACCTGTAGTGGGATTATGTAGTAGAAATTTTAGTGCTGGTAGTTTCGTATTTGACTTATCACAATCATCAGTTGAATGGACTATAGGTGAAAAGATAACATTAAATAGTATAAGAACAAAGATATTGAAAAATGATTTTACACCAGCTACTAACTTATTTGGTAATAGTTCCGTGGTGTACGCAGTAACAAAAAATAATTATTATAAACAATTACCAGACCAAGAAGCAGAAAATATGGAAAAACAAAGAGAAAAACAAATTGAAAAGGAAACAAAAGAAATATTAACACAAGTACAACCCATACAACCATCGGTCCAATATATGATACCATCTGTTCCCTTTCAACAGTTAATAAATACACCTGACACTGATGACGAAAGCGATGCGAGTGATTATTAAAATAAATATCTTTGTTTATATTAATGAGTTTTACTAATGACAAAGATAGTGATAATTATGCCACTGATAAAATAGGTTGGGAGATAATAAAAGATTATATTCCTACAGATAAAAAAATATATGCGCCTTTCTATTGTGATGGGAAGCAAAAAGAATATTTTGAAGAAATGGGATTTGATATTATTCACGAAGATGTTGATTTTTTTACTAATACCTTTGATTATGATATTATAATAGATAATCCACCTTTTTCTAAAATGAGACTTATTTGTAATAAATTAAAAGACATAGATAAACCTTTTATTTTAGTAGCATTCAGTAAGGTTATATTAATGAAATGGTTTCAGCGATTATTTAAAGACCATTTACAGGTTATTATTCCATTTGCTAGACCAACATTTACACATTTAACAAATCCAAAAAAAGGATATACCCCTCCCTTTGGTGTATGGTATTTTTGTTATAAAATAAATCTTGAAAAAGATTTATTGTTTATATAATATGGAAGAAATAAATAAACTAACGTCAATCATAATGGATATGAAAAAAACTATCGCATTATTAAAAGATGAAAAAGATAGATATGAAAAGAATTGCTACATATATGCAGAAGAGTTAGAATTTAATAAAAAAAAACTGATTGATATAGAAAAAATAATTAGTAAGAAAAAAAATAAATAATAAATATAAATGGTAGATTATAAGTTAATAAAAATAACTAAGAGTACAAAACCAAATAAGAAAATGATGGCAGTATTTGAAAATAAAAAAACAGGAAGAACCAAAACAACTCACTTTGGTGCATCTGGTATGGATGATTACACCATTACAAAAGATAAAGAACAAAGAGCTAGGTATAGAAAAAGACATCAGAAAGATTTAAAAGGAGACCCAACTAGGGCAGGATACTTATCGTATTATGTTTTATGGGGAAATAGTACAAGTAAAAGAGCTAATATATCAGCATTTAAAAGAAGGTTTTTTTAGAGGTCGTATTCGGCAATAGTTTTTTTGATAGCTTCGATTCTATCATCACAACACTGGCGGAATCTGTTTAGATTCCTAGTACATAATTTGATAGTCTTGAAGTTGGTAGGGTGCCTAGGAGCTCTCCTAATATTAGAGTTCCAATCTCGCCATCCTCCCCAGTTATAAGAATCAGGGGACATATAATCCTCAAATTCTTGGAATACATCGGAGGTCATTTTTTCTCTGTGAGTGTTAGTGATTTCACCTTTGTAGGTGGCACCATCAAAAAAATACGTTGATTTAAATTCCTCAATCTCGTCAATCATTTCTTCGTAGTCTTCAACGATTTCTTTAGTCTGTTGGTTAAT
>Ga0181401_1001039_pt1 | contig 11175 bp, 13 predicted proteins | sample 24SPOviralmetaG_FD_130130 | JGI IMG/M metagenome (GOLD analysis project Ga0181401, IMG submission 130130) | Marine viral communities from the oligotrophic San Pedro Time Series (SPOT) site, San Pedro Channel, CA, USA - 24 SPOT_SRF_2011-07-20 | ecosystem: Environmental > Aquatic > Marine > Strait...
AGCTTCTTCACTTGACGCAACGATTACAGTTTTAGAAGACGTATAAGAATAAAGAGAGAAACATAGATGGCTTATATTGGTAAAAAACCAAGCGACATAACAAGAGCAATCGCAACGTATGATTCATTTACAGGCGATGGTTCCACAACTACATTTACACTAACGCAAGGTGCGGCTAGTGCAAATGATATTACAGTTGTAGTCAACAACGTTAGACAAGAGCCAGGTACAGGATCTAAATCTTATACTTTTACAGGACCAACAACTTTAACTTTTAACACAGCGCCAGCGGCAAGTGATGAAATCTATGTTATTAATCCAACACAGGTTGAATCAATCGCAAGAGCAGGCGATCTATCTTCAGGCGCAATTACAGGTCAAACAGAAGAATCAACAGTTGCAGACGGAGATACTATATTAATGTTTGACGCATCTGCAAGTGCGTTAAGAAAAGTTACAAGAGCAAATTTTTCACCAGCATTAACATATACATCTGGTACAGCAACAGGTGACGGATCGGATACTACATTTACTATAAATAGTGGTAGATCGGTAAATGATGTTTTGGTAATAGTCAATGGTGCGATATTAATACCTACTGGTGACTATACAATATCAGGAACAACTTTAACTTTTCTTACAGCGCCAGCCGCTGATGCAGAAATATCAATTAGGTATTTACCAATATAGGATAAACGATGGGTGTAAAAACAAGAAAACTAGGTAACATAAACAATCAAATTGTGGAATGGCAATCAGTTCACGTTTCTGATGGATCAACTGCGTTGACAACTGTAGCTGGTCGTGGTTATTTTATCAATACTACATCTGGTGCTCAAACTGTAAACTTACCAGGCACTCCTAGATTTGGTGACAGAGTTTCATTAAAAGATTTTGCTAGAACATGGGGTACAAATAAGATAACTATGGGATCAAATAAATTTGATGGTGTATCAAGTAGGACGCCAGAATTTGATACAAATGGTCAAACAGTATCTTTAATTTATATGGGTAGTGCTCAAGGTTGGTCTTTAATAAATGAGGACACAACAACAGGATTAGGTGCTCAATATGTTACGGCAACTGGTGGTACAGTAACTACTTCAGGCGATTTTAAAATTCACACATTCACAGGTGATAGTAATTTTGTTGTATCTAATGCTGGTAATCCTGCTGGGTCAACTAAAGTTTCTTACTTGGTTGCTGCTGGTGGTGGTGGCGGAGGTGGTGCTATTACTACTTCAGCAGGTGCTGGTGGAGCAGGTGGATTTAGAGAGGGTAAAGTTTCAGGTGATCCTTATTCAGCCTCACCATTAGTGGCTCCTGATGGATTATCTGTATCAGCACAAACTTATCCAGTTACGGTAGGTGGTGGTGGAGCAGCTGGTGCTGGTCCTGTTGGACAACCTAATGGCGCTCCTGGAGACGATGGTTCAAATTCAGTTTTTTCAACAATCACATCAACAGGTGGCGGCGGTGGAGCTAGAGAAGTAAGTAACGGTGAAAACGGTGGTTCAGGAGGCGGAGGTGGAGGTATCGGTTCTGGAACTCCATCAGGAGGATCAGGAAATACTCCACCTGTTAGTCCACCTCAAGGAAATAATGGTGGTACTGGTGGAGCTAACCCTAAACAAGGTGGTGGCGGTGGCGGTGGTGCTACTGCTGCAGGTGGTGCTGGAAGTGGTTCAGCAGGTGGTGCTGGTGGAGCAGGAGCAACAAGTTCAATTAATGGTACACCAACAGCAAGAGCTGGAGGTGGTGGAGGAAGTGTTTTTTGTGGTGGAACTCCAGATGTGGGAGCAGGTGGTACTGGTGGTGGAGGCGCTGGTGGATACAATGCTAACGGAACTGCGGGAACTGCTAATACTGGTGGTGGCGGAGGTGGTAGTGGTGGAACTTCTCCTCCAGGTCAAAAATCTGGTGGTGCTGGTGGTAAAGGTATAGTAATATTAAGGTACAAATTTCAAAATTAATGAATAGAGAATTATGGCATATATAGGAAGAGACCCACAATACGGAGCATTTGAGAAGCAGGCACTCACTGCTGACGGCTCTACAACTACATTTACTTTAGATTACACAGTAGGTTCTGCGTCATCTATATTAGTATCTGTGGCAGGGGTACACCAAGAGCCAGAAACAGCTTATAACCTAGGATCAAACGGCACTACAATAGTATTTACTGCGGCGCCAGCTTCAGGTGATACAGTATTCGTAATATTTTTAGGCGCAGCATTAGAGATTGCGACAGTAGGTAGTGGTGTTATTACAAGTAGAACAGAATTGGCTGAAAGAGCAGCGACTGATGACGTATTTTTAATTTATGATACATCTGCTACAGCACTAAAAAAAATTCAAGCATCAAATGTTGTTAAAGCATCTGTTACTCGTAACGCTACAGGTGACGGAAGTACAACAGCATTTACTGTCACAAGTGGTGTAACAGTAGATAGTGTACTAGTTATGGAAAATGGGGTCGTACAAAAACCTACGACAGATTATACAGTTTCAGGAACAACTTTAACGTTCCAAGGTGGCGCACCAGCGAGTGGTGTCGCAATACAAATTAGGGAGTTACCAGCTTAATAAATATAGAATATGACTACTAAAATTACAGAACAAAACGTATCAAATTTAGCAAACACAGGTGTACAGTGGCAAGCAGTCGTTGTAGCTGATGGCTCAACAGGTTTAACTGCAGTAGCTGGAAGAGGGTATTTTATTAATACAACGAGTGCCACTCAAACAGTTACTTTACCTGCGTCACCTGCAATAGGTGATACAATAAGTATCGTTGATTACGCTTCAACATTTAACACAAATAATGTAACAGTAGATCCTGGTTCAAATAAAATTGAAGGCGATACAACAGATGCTATTTTAAATACAAACGATCAAACTCATACTTTAGTTTTTACAGATTCAACACAAGGTTGGAAAATAGTTAATCAGGATACTGCTGGTACTATTCAACCACAATTTACAGCTGCTACAGGTGGTACAGTAACCACTTCAGGTAATTTTAAAATTCATTCATTTACAGGTGATGGTAATTTTGTAGTTTCACAAGTAGGAACTCTTGGTAATCCAACACAAGTAGATTATCTTGTAATTGCTGGTGGTGGTGGAGGTCCAGATTATTATGGAGGAGGTGGCGGCGCTGGTGGTTATAGAGAATCTCATTCAACACCAGTTTCAGGTTCTTATACAGCAAGTCCTATAGCAACACCTACAGGTATTACAGTTACAGCAACAACATATCCAATTACAGTTGGTGGTGGTGGTGCTAATGAGCCGAATAATAGTAACTATGCATCAGATGGTTCTAATTCAGTTTTTTCAACAATTACATCAGCAGGTGGTGGTGCAGGTGGTATTGGTGCTAATTGTACTAATAAACCTGGTAAGGCTGGTGGTTCAGGTGGTGGTGCTGGAACAGGTGCTCCAGCTAATGGTGGTAGTCCTTACAATGTTGCTGGTGCAGGAAACACACCTCCAGTAAGTCCACCTCAAGGAAGACCTGGTGGTTCAGGAAATAGAAATCCAGCTACACATACACACGGTGGTGGTGGAGGTGGCGCAGGACAAACAGGCGGTGATGCTGGTACGCACAATCAACAAGGGGGTTGTTACGGAAAAGGTGGTGATGGAGTTGCTACTGCAATAACAGGATCATCAGTAACTAGAGCAGGTGGTGGTGGTGGAGCAGTTAATAATGCTCCTGGAAATAACTTTTCTGCTGGCGGAGCAGGTGGAGGAGGTCGTGGTGGTAACTGTGCATCTCCAGCAAGTGGTGGTGGAACTGGAACTGCAAATACTGGTGGTGGAGGCGGTGGTGGATCTAGCTCACAAGATGGCGGCGCTGGTGGTAAAGGTATAGTAATAATAAGATACAAGTTTCAATAATAATCCGTTATAAATAGTCTTAACAATCAATTAATTGGGTACGATACTCTAATAAGAGAAATATGGTACTCATATAATAAGGGAGATTATAACAATGGCACACTTCGCTAAACTAGGTGTAAACGGTAAAGTAATCGCTGTACACGGACTAGATAACGACCAAATGTTAAACGCTGATGGCGTTGAAGATGAAACAGTAGGTCAACAAAGATTACAAGAAATTCACGGATGGCCAGCGGCTATGTGGATTCAAACTTCTTACAATACAAGAGTCAATAAATACTGGAATGCTGACTCAACTGAAGGCGATCAATCCAAAAAATTAAGAGGAAATTACGCAGGCATAGGTTATACTTATGATGATGTTAATGACATTTTTTGGGCTCCACAACCATATGCAAGTTGGACTAAAAACACTTCAACTGCTAGTTGGGATTCACCAATTACATATCCTAGTGTAACTGATGATGGACAAGATCCACAAGTATTTCATTATGTTATTTCTTGGAATGAATCAGGTTATCAAGCTGACAACTCAAAAGGTTGGGAAGCGACTAAATCAAATGATTCAGCTGAATCACCAACAATCCACGATTGGAATGGTTCTGCTTGGGTAAGTAGATAATTTTAATTAATAAAGTGAGGGGATTATGGAAAAGCGTAGGCTTACTGAATCATTTATAATAACAGGGAAAATAGATGAGGTATCTTTCGTAGATACTAGATTGATTAAAAATCATATTTTATCTAATTTTACATTAGATGCCAGATATGATGACGATCAGTATTGGTATATGAAAGACTATGTAAAGGTACCTTATCATCAACATATACAATGGACACAAGATTGGTTGAGAGATCATTATAAAGCGGAACATGGTTTTACACTTGTTCCTACTCCTGTTGATAGTATCAGAGGTATTGTTCAACAGACAGGTGAAAATGTAAATAGTCATAATAATATAAAAGATCACCATTTACTAGATTCACCAGATGTATGTTGTCTCTATACTGTGGCTACAGGTAAACAAGAAGCAAATATTGTGTTTGAATATGACGATGGAAGAAATAAACATAGAAGATGGAAACACCCATTGAAACAAAATCAATGGATTTTATTTTCTTCTAATTTAACACACTATATTACAAAAAATGAAAACAAAGATTTTTTAGTAAACTTGTCAATGCATTTTCAGTTAATATAAATATAGAGTAGAGAGAGTTAAATGGCAATAACAAAATTACCAAGATCAGGTATCGCAGATAATTCTATAAATGCTTCTAAAATAGAAGATGGAACTATTGCGATTGCTGAAGTATCTGGTACGATTTCTAATGCTAAAATAAAAGATGGTGAAATTGCTAATGCTAAACTCTCTAACTCTGCAATCACAATTAGAGGAACATCACGTGCTCTAGGAACTTCTGTTACTATAGGTGTTGATGTTGACTGGCAATCAAAAATTACTTCTGATGGATCAACGGTGACAACAATGGTTGCTCAACGTGGTTACTTCGTAGATAATTCAAGTGCCGCAGGTATAGTTAAATTACCAACATCAGCTACTGCAGGTGATACAATCAAAATTAAAGATTATGCTGGAAACTTTGGTACAAACGTATTAGTCATACAAAGAAATGGTCATAATATACAAGGTGTCGCTAATGATGGACAGATACAAACTAATAGAGCATCGCTAACATTAGTTTATGTTGATTCAACAAAAGGTTGGTTATATGTAGATGAACATAATGTTGCTGATTTACAAAAACCTATACATACAGAAGCAACTGGTGGTACAGTTACTACATCAGGTGATTATAAAATTCACACGTTTACAGGTGACGGTAACTTTGTCGTACCACAAGTAGGTAATGGACCTACACCTGTTTCAGGAGGTGGACCTAATACTGTTTCATATTTAGTTATTGCTGGTGGAGGTGGAGGTGGAGGCCACGCAGGTAGTAACGGTGGTGGCGGAGGCGCTGGAGGTTTTAGAGAAGGACGAGATATAGGTCCATCTTACACAGCAAGTCCTTTAGTAAATTCATCAGGTTTAACAATCACTGCACAAACTTATCCAATTTCAGTTGGTGGTGGTGGTACAAGTAATTTTAATTCAACATCAGGTTCAAATTCAGTTTTTTCAACAATTACATCAACAGGTGGAGGTGGTGGAAGTAGTGGTTACACTCACGCTGCTGCTAAGACAGGTGGATCGGGTGGAGGAGGATCATCAGGTTCCCATACACCAGGGGCTAATGGAAACACGCCTCCTGTTAGTCCACCTCAAGGAAATAATGGTGGTAATGGTCAAGGAGGTTGTGGATATGCCGGCGCTGGTGGTGGTGGCGCAGGTGCTGTAGGTGCTCAAGGAGGACCAAATAGTTATGGTTCTGCTGGAGGCGCAGGTGGTGCTGGTTCTACTACTCATATTACAGGATCGCCAGTAACAAGAGCTGGTGGAGGTGGTGGTTTTTCTTATGCTGGTGCTGGTGGCGCTGGAGGATCAGGTGGTGGTGGAGCTGGTGGTAGAGGAGCTAATAGTCCTGCTCCTACTGACACTAATGCAACAGATGGTACAGCTAACACTGGAAGTGGTGGGGGTGGTAGAGCAATAGCATCTGCTCCTGGTGGTGGCGGTGGTGGAGGAAAAGGATTAGTTGTTATTAGATATAAATTTCAATAGGGAAACATTATAAATATATAAAAGAGAATTAACATGGCACTGACAAAAGTAACAAGAACAGGTATAACAGATAATTCAATAAACGCTGCCAAGATAGAAGATGGCACTATTGTTGACGCTGATATAACTCCAGGAACGATTACCAACGCTAAACTAGCAGGTAGTATAGCTAACGATAAACTAGCTAACTCATCTATTACAATCAATGGTGCGGCAATAGCATTAGGTGGATCTGTATCAGCAGGTTCAATAGCTTGGCAATCAAAAATTACATCAGATGGATCAACTGTGACAACAATGGTCGCAGGTAGAGGATACTTTGTAGATAATTCAAGTGCCGCAGGTATTGTAAAATTACCTGCTGCTGGAACTGCTGGAGATACAATTCAAATTAAAGATTACGCAGGAAATTTTGGCACTAACAAATTAACTATTCAAAGAAATGGTCACAATATACAAGGTGTGACAAATGACGGTCAAATAGGAACTAACCGTGCTTCTGTGACATTAGTTTACATAGACGCTACAAAAGGTTGGTTATATGTAAACGAATCAAATGTTGCTGACTTACAACAAGCAACTTATATTGCTGCCACAGGTGGTACAATAACAACTTCAGGTGATTACAAAACTCACGTCTTTACAGGTGATGGAAACTTTGTCGTATCTTCAGTAGGTAATGCTGCTGGTGGACCTAGTGTAGTAGATTATCTTGTAGTCGGTGCTGGTGGTGATGGTACGGTAGGTGGTGGAGGTGGAGGAGGCTTTAGAGCTTCTAACTCACAACCTAGATCAGGTATCGCAACAGTTTCGCCACTAGACTCAAGTACAGGTATTACAGTCACAGCAACAACTTTTCCAATTACAGTAGGTGCGGCAAGTGGTAATCCTTCAGTATTCTCAACTATTACATCAGCTGGTGGTGGACCTGGTCCTCACTATGTATCAAACCCATTGAACGGTGGTAATGGTGGCTCTGGTGGAGGTGGCGGTGGTGCTGGTAATTCTCGTGGAACAGGTGGCTCAGGTAATACGCCTCCAGTAAGTCCACCTCAAGGTCAACCTGGTGGTAATGCCACAGGTCCTAGTCAACCAACTCCTATTCACGGTGGAGGTGGCGGTGGTGCAACTGCCGCTGGTGGTAATGGTGGAACGGCAACTGGTGGTAATGGTGCTCCAGTAGCTACAGCATTCTTTGGTCCAACATCTGGTTGTTATGGAACTCCAGGTCCTTCTGCTGGAAGATGGTTTTCAGGTGGTGGTGGAACACGATCTACTTGTACTGCTGCGAACAACGGTGGCGCTGGTGGTGGAGGACACGGTGGTGGTGGAAATGCTACAGGTGGTTTCTTTGCTGGAACAGCAAACACTGGTGGAGGTGGAGGAGGATCTACTGTACAAGGTGGTCCTGGTGGTAAAGGTATAGTTGCGATTAGATACAAGTTTCAAAACTAATTTTTAAATTAGTTATATATATTATGTTAGATTATGAAGATTCCTTACAACTCATTTATTAGTGGTATCAATATAGATAAGACTTATTGTGATAAGTTAATCAAACACTTCAAATCAAATAAACACAAAGCACATAAAGGTAGTATCACAGATTCTAATGATATTACTTTAGTTGATACTAGTTATAAAAAATCACTAGACCTTGCATTTACAGAAGATAGTTTATTTGATGAGTTTAATATACATTTAACAAAGGCTATTACATCTTACGAAAAAAAATACAAAGATGTAAAATATTTAGCAAATTACTCAATAGTTGAAAACCCGAATATACAATATTATAAAAAAGGTTGGGGATTTAAAAAATGGCATTGTGAAAGATATTTTAATATAAACAGAATGTTAGTATGGATGGTTTATTTAAATGATGTAGAAGATGGTGGTACAGAATTTAAGTATCAAAAACTAAAGATACCAGCAAAAAAAGGTTTGATGCTTATGTGGCCATCTGATTTTACACATACTCATAGAGGTATTGTAAGTAAAACAAAAGAAAAATACATACTCACAGGTTGGTTAGGTTTTACATGAAAATAATAAAAAACTTTTTACCTAAAAAACAATTTAAGAATATACAATCAATATTGATGGGTAGTGCGTTTCCTTACTACTATCAAAATAATTACCTAGATGAAAAACATAATGGTAATGTTTTAGAAGATTATTTTTTTGTACATATTATAAAAGATCAAATTGATAGTGAAATAATAGCTGATAATCCAACACTTGAAAACATACTAGACCCTATTATGTTAAAATTAAAATCAAATATTTTAGTGAGAGCGAAAATTAATTTTTATCCTAATCAACACAAACATATATGTTCTAATTGGCACATAGACCAAGACAATAAAAATACTAAGGTGGCAATATATTGTGTAAATACTTGTAATGGTTATACAGAATTAAAAACAGGTGAGAAAGCACCATCGGTAGAAAACTCAATAATATTATTTAACGCAAATGAATTACATAGAAGTGTATCACAAACTAATACAAAAAGAAGAATTAACATTAATATAAACTATGAGTAAACAGATATTTTTTTTAAGTGGTATGTTTAGATGTGGCACTAATTTATTAAGGTCTATAATGAATCAAAATCCTAATTTCTATGTATCGCCTAATAGTTTTCTTCCTGAGGTCTTTCAATTATTACATAGAACAAAAGAAACAAGTCAATATAAAGATTGGAAAAGATTAGATATTGATATTAATTTTAAAGATAATGAAAAATATTATGATGATATAATAAAAAATACTTTTAATAATTATTATTCTAGTTATAAACAAAAGTATATTATGGATCAAGCTCGTTGGGGTGCGCCAGGTAATTTTAGACTATTAATGTATTATGATTTCTTACCAAAAAAATTTGTAATGTTAGTAAGACCATTTGAAGACATACTAAAATCTTGGATTAGATATTACAAGATTCCTAATTATAGAATATCTAAATTTTGCGATGAACAAATGATTGAATATGGAGCCATGGGTCAAGGCATATTGGCTTTAGAAACTTTACTAGAACATCACAAAGATAATTTAAAAATTATAAGTTATGATAGTCTTTGTAATAAACCAAAAGAAACAATAACAGAGTTATATGATTTTTTAAATATACCTCTTTACAAACATAAGTTTAAAAATTTTAGTCAAGTAGATATTATTGGTAATAAACCATCTATAATTAGAACAAACAAGGTAGAAAAAATTAATTATAAAAATAATATAAGTATACCTGAACAAGTTAAGCAAAAATATAAAAAACAAATAATGTTATTAAATGAATATAGTAGATAATTTTTTAGATAAATCTGAATATGATAAGTTGTACAATTGTGTATTTGGGAAAATAAATCATACGCAACAATTTCCGTGGTTTTTTAATGACTCAAAAATAGAAGATGTTGATTTAGATTATAATTTTCAATTTGTACATAACGTTATTGCAAATAGTAAGATAGAAAGTCCTTTAGTTTTAGAAGTTTTAAAACCTTTACTAAATAAATTAAAACCTAAAGGGGTAATTAGAATTAAGATAAACTTAACAACTAAAACTCATAAGTTAATTAAATACCCTTTACATAGAGATATTAATATTAAAGATGAAAAAGATATAGAAAAATTAAAGAAAGATAATTATAAAATAGCAATATTTTACATGAATAGTAATAATGGTTATACATATTTTGAAGACGGAAAGAAAGTTAAATCAGTGGCAAATAGATTATTGAAGTTTGATAATATAATGTATCACTCTGGAACAACTTGTACTGATGAAAATCAAAGGGTGGTAATTAATATAAATTATGAAGTTTAATAGATTTAAAAATTTTGGTTTTTTAGAAGATAGATTACCTAAAAAATTGTTTACAGTTTTAAAAGAGGAATGTAAGTATGGCGAAAAAGACAATCCCGAATTAATTACTGGATTGACTGATAATGATGTAGCCAAACATAGAAATTTAGTAAACAATAAAGAATTACTTTGGCAATATATAGACACTTTAATGTTAAAATATAATAATGTTTTTCCTGGTGTACAAGATGTTAAAGTATTAACAGATGATTTACCATTTAGATTTGGAGTGCCATGGATTAATTATCAAAGAAAAGGTGAGTATGTTCCTAATCATACACACGATGGTTTGTTTAGTTATAGTATATGGATAAATATACCGTCACCGTGTTTATTTGAATTTACATATACAAATATTATTGGGAACATATTGACACACAAGATTAACTTGACAAAAAAAGACGAGGGTAAGATAGTTTTCTTTCCATCTAAATTACCTCATATAGCTTATCCTTTTAATGACACAAATGACGTTAGAATGTCAATCTCTGGTAATATAAACTTTGATAGTAGTATCACAAGTAAGGTCTTATAAATATATGAAAGAGGAGAGAATATGGCCGTCACACAAAGTCAAAACATTAATTTAGTTATAGATCAAGGCGCAGATTTTAGTAAGAATTTAACTGTCACAACAGATGGGTCAACTGCTTACGATATATCTGGTCGTACTTTTAATGCGCAGATGAGGCCATCTTATGA
>Ga0181401_1001043_pt1 | contig 11136 bp, 24 predicted proteins | sample 24SPOviralmetaG_FD_130130 | JGI IMG/M metagenome (GOLD analysis project Ga0181401, IMG submission 130130) | Marine viral communities from the oligotrophic San Pedro Time Series (SPOT) site, San Pedro Channel, CA, USA - 24 SPOT_SRF_2011-07-20 | ecosystem: Environmental > Aquatic > Marine > Strait...
CCCAGTTATGAGGCTCTTTATCTAATAGCATTCCTGTTAAATCGTTTTCGTGTAATCTTTGCATGATAACAATAAATACACCTATATCAGGATTATTTAAACGGCTTCTAAGTGTTTCATTAAAGAATCTATTTGCGTTATCTCTCTCAATATCTGACCTTGCTAGTTGAGGGTTTTGAGGATCATCAATAACAATAATATCAGCACCCATACCCGTTACCGTTCCACCTGTACTAGTGCTATACCTTAGACCGCTATTAGTAGTTGTATACCTAGACTTAGTATTCTCATCTTTAGAAAGTTTAACATCAGGGAAATGGCTTATAAACCAATCAGACTCTATTAACCTCCTTGATTGAGTTGATAAGGTTATTGATAGGCTTGCTGAATAAGATGAGCTAATAAACTGAATTGAGTCTTTTAATATCCAACAATAAACACTAAAGAAAACATTTACTAATTCACTCTTTAAAGTTCGTGGAGGTACATTTATTAATAGATGTTTATTTCTTGGCTTTCCTTCTACTATCCTGATGGCTTCCTCTTGTAATCTTTTACATAAGTATTCAATATGCCAGTTAGGAGTTAGCTCTTGCCCGTTGTGGATAGTTTTAAAAGCATCTAAAGTAAATCTATAAAATGACTTTTTATAAATACCTACCTTAATCTGTTTGTCTGTTAATTTTGTCGTTGATTTTCTCAAGTTGTTCTAGTTCTTCTAAGGACAGATTATCTATGTTTAAATTTGTTACCTCTTGTTTAATCTCTTCTTTGATTTCTTTCTTATCAGCCCAACCGAATCTGTTTTTCATGTTCATGTACCAACCAGTATAAGAAAACTCTCTATTCTCAAGCTCTGTGCGTCCTTTTGATAACCACCAAGCCTCACAATATCTCTTACACTTTTTTATGGTGTCTAAAAAATGTTTATCACGTTCAGATAAGTTGTATAAAGTTTGCCTACTAATATCAAGTTCAACTGCTAATTCAACAATACTAGCACCCTTTTTAGATAGGTTAATAATACTCTCCTCCCATCCCTCTGGTAAATCTTTTAATGTTATCAATGGTCTACCTTTACCTTGCATATCTATCTGTTATATCGTGATTAGGATTCTTTTTTAAAAACGTGTCAAATGATTCTTTTTCTACTTCTATTGCATGGAGAAAGTATCTTGTAATTCCATCAAACTCTTTCCTAACAGCAACTATAAAAATATTGTTTTTATCAACTACTTTATACTCATAGTTTTTGTAAATAAATACATCTTTAACTTTTAATCTGCCTACTTCAATCATCAAAATACTCTTTTATAGCATCACTTCCATAACCTAAAGCACGAGCCATTTGTTTACATAAATCAAAATACTCTTCTATTTTAATATCAGGCTTATCAGCTTTTATAGATATTTTCTCTCCGTAGTGACTTACTGATATTTTAAACTTCTTACTCATAATGCTATTTAATAAATATAATAAAATTTAATTATTCTTAATCAAAGTATTGTTTTTGTAATTGATCGTTAAACTCTTTAGTTAATTGTTGTATTGTGTTTACCATACTTATTTGGTCACTCTCATACATTTGCTTTTCTATTGGTAGAATCTTTTTCTCCAGCTCCTGAACAAATTTATTACCATAAAACTTTATTGATTTATTATAGATATTAGTTTCTTTTAAGTCATCAATATCTTCTAGTAAAGCTATTCCATTTGCTAAAAATCTCAATGCTGTTGATCTTAGTTGTTTTTTTTTATTTTCCATTTTTTGCTCTGTATTTGTTTATTTTAATTTTGTTTTTTATTTCCTGTTCTATGTCAATATTATAATGCTTTGCTAGGTTCAAGCATACCATTATAACATCTGCTAACTCTTCATTTAAATTACTGTATTGTTTAGGTCTTAAAGCTTCTTTTTCTAGCTCTTTAACCTCTTCATCTAGTTTATCAAGGAACTCAAAAAGCGTAGTAGTAGGAGTAATAAAACCCCTATCTACTATACTTTTATAATTATCACTTATTAACTTTTTCATTAGAATAAGCTTTTTTGTTCTGCTGCCTCTTCAAATCTATACTTAGCTTCGTTTAGGTTAATCTTAGCTTGTTTAAAGTAAGAATCTTTTAACTCTATTCCTATGGCTTTTCTACCTAATGAAACAGGACTATAAACCTCAGAACCTACACCCATAAAAGGAGTAAAAACAACCTCACCCTCATTAGAATATAATTCTACTAATCTATCAATAACATCTAACTGCAATGGGTGTACGTGCTTTTCGTCATCTTCTTCTCTTGAATCTCTAAACGGTAAAACATTATCTAACCTAACATCATCCCAAACACTAGACGCATACCTTTGCCAGATATAATGAGATAGTTTATTGCTCTTTGGGTCTTTATGGTCTTTAAATTCTCTGTTTAAATAATCCCATAATTGAGCCTCATTTAAATCTGATTTATTAGCATTATTCCATGCTTGTAAAATATTAGGTAGTATTGGTGTAGCACCGAAATACTTTTTTAATCCTTCTGGATTCGTTACGGGTACTTCATTAACACCTTTTTTAGTAAATATTAAAACATAGTCAGGCATAGCCGTAAAGCACTTTGTAGAATCTTCTACTATAAACTTATGCATTAAACTTTGCACCATTGTACGCATACGAACCTTTAAAGGCTCTTTCCATATTGTAATACGATTACGATATTCAAAACCGTACTTTTGATGTATTTTTATTATCTCATGGGGAAAGTCCCATAATCTACAAATATTATCAAAAACATCTGTACAGTGTACGGCTGTTATTCTACCATCTTTTGTAACTCTTGCAACCTCTTTAACTAAAAATTCATATTGCTCTAAAAACTGTTCTTTACTTTCGCAATTACTAAAATCATTATCACTACTTGAATAGTTATAAAGTCCAGCGAATGGAGGAGAATAGATTGATAGGTCTATTGATTTATCTTCTAATGTTGGTAATACATACATACAATCACTATTATAGATTGCGTAATCTTCTGTTACTAATTGATCTTTTACGTTGTTCATTGTTTTAAAATTTAGGTTTAATAATTTCGTTGTCAAATTGTTTAATTGTTTCTGAAAATACAGAGTTTACATTTTTAGTTAAATTTTCATATAGTTGTATCGCTTTTTCTGTTTTTTGTTGTAATGCCTCTAATACTCTAGTTTGACCATCTGATATAACTAAATCAATAGTAACATTACTTTTTTGTCCAAACCTCCAAAATCTTCTAATAGCTTGATAATACTGCTCGTAAGAATAAGTAGGAAAAAAAACAGAATGGTTACAATGTTGCCAATTTAATCCCATACCAGTCATCTTAGCCTTAGTAATTAATCTTTTAATTTTACCGTTAGCAAAGTCCATTAAAATACTTTCCTTTTTTTCAATAGACATACTACCAGTTATCTCAACGGCTTCAGGGTCTAAACTAGATATCAAAGAGCTTTCATCATTAAGGTTAACCCAATATACTGAGGTTTTACCCTTTGCTAATTCAACAGCTTTTTGACATCTATCTTTTAATGTTACTTTTTGCTCGTGCCTTATCTCTCTAAATGACTTAGCAACAAACGTAAACATCTTAATTTGCCCGTCTACATCTACTGTACATTTGTTTTCTACTACGTGCTTATTGGTTATTAATTCAGGTAACTCATATCTAGAATTATCATAACCTAAATCGCTAGGCATTTTTACCATAATTGACCACTGGTTAACCCATGCAAAAAAGCTTTTTTCTGCGTGAGGTTTTAAGTAATATTTCTCTCCAATGTTTTTAGATTGCTTTGCTATACTAGCCATGTTGTTTTTAAAAAACTTAGTAAGCATATCCATGTAACCCATGTAACCTAAAGCCTCTGAGCTAGTGCCTAATTCTATAAAGTCATTAGGCGAGGGAGTAGCAGTTGATAAGAATCTAAAGGGTATTTTTTTAACAAAGCTTGTTACCTGATTTTTAATCTTGCCGTCAAAGTTTTTAAGTATCGAGCTTTCATCTAATATAACACCTTTAAACTCCTTTTTATCAAAGTAGTGTAGCCTCTCATAATTACATATTACAATGCTCTTTGTATGTTTACCATCTTTAGAGTATTCTATATCTGTTATACCTAACTTTTCAGCCTCTAAAATAAATTGAAAAGCAACAGCTAAAGGAGTTAATATTAATACTTTTCCACCTGTATGATTAACAATGTTTTGAGCTATTGATACTTGCATTAAAGTCTTACCTAATCCAGTATCTGCAAAGATTGCCATTCTACCTTTTTTAACTGCTTTCTCTATTATAGCTTTTTGAAAATCAAACGCTATGTCAGGAATATAATTAGCATCAAAACCGAACTCACCGATAGTATGCTTTTTGTTTTCTAAAAATTGTTGATAGTTCATAGATAGTATTGTTTAACTTTTACAAATTCGCCATACCTGTTAGGTACATCTAACCATTCATCTTTAATCTCTGTACCCTCTTTTCTAAGGTCGCAAACTCTGGATGCTAATCGGTAAATACCTAGCTCATTCCAAGCTTTTAAAGGGTTAATTTTGTTTCCTTGCTCTAAGTAGTTGAGCAGTCTTTTGTTTTGATTCATAATAATTGTTTGTTTAGTTAATGCAATAATAATAATAATTTTCTAATATTAAAACTTTAAAGATTGATTCTCTAATTTTAGTTTGTAAACCTGTTCCCTAAGATGTCTATTCTCTTCTTTTAATCTAGTGTTTTCTTCTGTAATGGCTGTTGCCTCATCATAAACTGCATCAGTATAAAATTCAAGCTCTGCTACTGAATAAATAGCACTTTCTGTTAATGTTGCTAATGGGTTATCTGTCATATTTTTATCCTCAAAGTTTCTAAATAATCTCCTTAAAGCAATATCGTAAGTTTCTAGCGACTGTTTAACCTCTAGGTATACATTACCACTAAAAATACTTTTAGAGTCCTTAAACATCACGAAAATAGGCAATAAATTGATTTCTGGTTTGTTACTTAACATAGTTTGTTGTTTTAAAATGGTAAATCATCAGCCTCATCATATCCTGTACTCATTTTGTTCATTTTTTGATGTTGCTCAGTTTTTGGTATTAAATCTAATTGCTCAGGCTCTTTGTCATAAGTTTTTTGTAATGGGTTTTGATTGTTAATGAAATAAGCGCAATGATTAACCCATCTCAACTCTATTGGTTTATCTCTAGGTGTTACGCATCCACCTGTAATAGTTTCCTTAACCTTTCTAACGTGAAGCTCTCCAATGTTCCATCTCTCACTATGTTGAGTCATTCTGTGAATAGTCCAAAAGTCATCTGCTCTGTTTGCAAATTTTTGACCTCCTTCAGTATCAGCTTTCTCAGGTGCTGATAAATGCCCCTCGTAAATATGGTCTTTTGGGTATCTGTTTCGAGCTGCTTGAGTAACTAAGTGAGCATTTACAAAAACATTAGTATTATTTTGCTCTCCAAAGATTCTAAGGTTAGCACAAATATCATAATCCTCTTGATGTTTGTTAGATGTTTCAGTCATTAGCGAGTTAAAAGGATCAACTAAAAGCCCATCATGATGTTTTTTAGATGCTATGTCTAAAATATCATAAGCTGTGTATCTTTTGTTGTTAGGGATAAACTCAAAATAATCAGATATTTCATTTAAAGTATGTTGAAATCCTTTGTCATCAATCGTATAATCCTTATCTAATCTTTTTCCAGTCCAAAAGTTAAATATTTTAAATACTTGGCTTCTAACTGTATTTTCAGAACTATAAATTAAATGCTTTTTACCGTGAATCTTTGACATACAAACAAAGTACCAAAGAAGCACATCTGTTTTACCTACGTTATCATGACCGTTAACCATGTTAAACTGCCCCTGTTTCCACTTGATATGATTATCAAAAGACTCTACGCCTATTCCTAGCCCTGTATCTACTTTGCCGAGTCTAATTTCATCTAAACCTTGAATCTCGTGAAAAGGCTTTGAGTAATAATTTTCCATTTGTTTTGTTTTCTGCTATCAAACTACTTGCTACCTGCTATCCATGGAGCAGATTCGTTTTGATTTGTTTGTTTAGGTTTCGAGGTTGAGTTACACCAATTCCAAAACCAAGATATGATATTCCCGTATTGTTTGTTTCTAAATTCATCAGAATCTTTTTTAATTTCTAAGAATCTTTTTAAATGATTTGTTAATTCATTTTTATTCGTTTTGTAAATTATTTCATTTTGCTTGTAATCTGTTTCTAAAAATCTATCAATAACCCTTTTTATTTTAATATTAATACTATCTATATCATTATCATTAACAGTATCAGTAACAGTATCAGGTTTTTTTGGGTTTTTTGGGTTACCAAAATATCCCACTGGGTTTTTTTGGGTTTTTTGGGTTTTTTTAGGTCGCCCACCTAGAGCCCCATTGACTTTATTTCTCTCTTGAATCTTCTCATATTTCTTTAAATCACGTTTTAGCTGTTGTTTTATAGTTTCAAAAGTTGCGTTAATAACCCAATCATCAGATTCAGGGTTTTTGTCATTTACATACTCAAAAATGTGTTTTATGAGCTTTCCAGCGAACTCATCAGGTAGTTGTGAAAAAGTATGAATGTAATCACAATAGAGTATAAAACTCTTCTTATTTTTTGCCATTTTTATTACTTAATAGTTTTTTTATTTGTTTTAAATCGTTTATTAATTCTTTATCACCTGAAGCGAGTAAACGTACAATTTTTCCCTTACCGAAACTAACAGAACTAGTAGGACATTCTAAATAATTAGAAATATATTTATGTTGTTTGTTTAGATGGAAATCTGCAATATAGAAAAATATTCTACGAGCGTATACAATATTATTCAATCTTGATTTAAAAAAAAAATCTTTAGACTCTAAATCAAAATAATTCATTATCACCAGTTTTAAAAAGTCTAACTCTTCACTGTGCATACCTCTTTAATTATATGGTTTTTCTCTTCATTTTTAGCCTCAATATAAATATTTAAAATATTGGTAATACTATCAATATCTTCTTTTATGTTATCAAGGTTTAGATGTAATAAGTCTTTAATGACTCTATAACCATTTAATACGGTTGCGTGATCACGGTTAACCCTCCTGCCGATAAATATAGTGCTGTTTTTGGTGAGATTTCTGCTAAGATAATAGAATATACCTCTAGCGTTTACTAAGTACCGTAAACGGCTTCTAGACATAAACTCTTTTTCGGTAATTTGATAATGACATAGAACAGCATCAATAATTAATTCTATTTTTTGTTTGTCAAATATACTAGCATTGTTCTTTTTAAAGTAGTTAGTAACATCATAGAAATCAAAGCCTTGCTCAAATAGTGTGAAGGCTTTATAAAGGTCATTTTCAGAGTAAATCATTTGTTGTTAAAGGTTTTTGTATTTAAATAATCTGTTAATATTATTTTCAATGTCAGTATAGGTATTTTTTAGGCTGTTAATTGTTTGGAAGGCTAGGAGCTTAACATCATCCTCTTTAAAGTTAGCTTCTTTTAACTCACTTTCAAAGCTACCTAATGAACTTGCAAAAATCAAGAATGCGTGTTCTAAATCATTTAAATCTTTCATGTTAATAAGTTTTTTAATTGTTTGTTTAATCGTTTTAATCTTTCTTTCCTGTACTCTAAACTCTGTGTATATCCTGTGTAATCTCCATTAATTATGCCTATCTCACAAAATTTTATTTGCTCTTTGATATACATTATATCAAACTGTTTTTTCTTTTGTTGATTCATTTTGTTTAATATCTTCTGTAACTGTAAAATTTCTTTTTAACTGGAGCTGTTCTGTGATCGGTGTATTCTCTTAATAAGCTCTTACAAATGTCATCAAATCTAAAAAGGTTATTAGTAGGATTATTCCATTCTATATCTAATCCTTTTTCTTTAATAGCGTTGTTAATTATTTGGTGAAAACCGTCTAAAGCTATACAGTCACAAATCATTACCTGTTCTCTATTATAGTCTGTTTCAGCAGCTACTTGTTTAGTGTAGTCCTCAATGACATCTGAGTAAGTTCTATCAGTGTAACTAGTTGGAGAGTTTAGTGCTGTTCTAGATTGCCATGATGTGGCTTTTTCCTCTGTTGTTAAAAGACCTAACTTGATTAAAAGTTTATCTGTTAATTGTTCATAAACAAATGGAAAATAGTTTCTCTTAATTTCTGGTTTTAGTTTTTCTAAGTTAATCATGATTGTTTTGTTTTTAGTTGTTTAATAACCCTTTAATTCTGCTTCAGTAATAAATTCAATTACATTTAAAATAGCATCAGCTTTGTTAGTATATTCTGATGTTTTCTTTGAATAAAACTCAGCCATAGCACTTTCTTTATAATCTTTAAATTGATTGTAATCTTTAGTGTATTCATTAACAAACTCTGAATAGTGCTTATGCATTCTTTCTAAATAAATTTTAATCTGTTCTTTTTCCATGATGTTTGATTTTTAAATTGTTTCGTTTAATCAAATATAGTAATAAATTTCTAATACAAAACTATTGAGCAAAAAAAAAGGTAAAAAATTAATTTTACCCATTTTGTAGACTAGATTATCTCCTTATTTTTATAAAGGTAATATAGTAAATTTTACTCTAGGATTCTCTTTATCTAGGTGTTTTTTTGCAATAATCTCTAAACACTTATTATCGTTAGTTATAGCTCCAGCTTTTTGCAAGCAATCTAAAACTACTTTTAAACTATTATCTAAATCAGGTCTACGGCTATCATAATAAACATCAATAATAAATTTAAAATTACTTTCTATTAGATCATACTTATAATTTAACATCTGAACCATAAAACTATTCTCATAGCTTTTAAGATGCTTTTGCTTTCCTAGTGAACATCTATTACCTAGCCTAATTACTTTATAACAATTACTTTTTGATGGGCAGTTACCATTAATTATGTAGCTTTGCATCTTCTTTTTCTTTTCTTAAAACGCTTATATCTTGCTGTATTGAGCTAATAGTATCTCGCATCAAATCAAATTGGCTTTTAACCTTCCTGTAAAGGGCTTCTGCTTCTCCTTCATCAACTCTAAATTTATAGGCTTTTAGTTCTGCTTTCATTTCAGCTTTAGAGGCACTATCACCATCTTTCATAAATATTAATTTACTTTCTGCTGTGTTTCTTTTTCTAAAATTATAAGCCTTGTTATATTCACCTAAAGCATCACCCACTAAAACTGAAAACCTAAAGGAGTAGCCTATTAATTTTTGCTTTGCGGATGTCAATAAGTCACCATCTTTAACAGAAAAAGAGTACCAGCTTATAACTTTGCTGATACCCTCTGTTAATTCATCTATCTCTTTACTATCCATTAGAAAGGTAGATCATCTTTAGCACTAGTATCTACTTGTACTGATGGTACGCTTTGAGCGTTATCAGGTTTCCAAGTGTTAATAGCAGCATAAGCTTTACCGCTTTTACCTACTTTTAAATCTAGGTTTATCCATTCATCACTTTTACCGCTTAACCATTTTACTAAATCAGCTCTTTTAAGTGATAAGCTACCTTTAACAAAATCGGGCGCACCCTCTCTAGGTAGTTTGTAAATCAATCCGTCAGGAAATTCTAAGTTATTATCCATAATCTATCTATTTTTATTTTTAAATTGTTGGTCTAAATCTGGTATTTTATTATTATTTAAAATTGTTATAATCTCATTAGCTCTATCACTTGTTAATGATGAATTGTCTAAATACTCTTTTAAGTATCCACCTAGCTCATCACCATCAATATAAAACTCGTGTCTATTTGTTTCTAGCAAATCTTCTAAGGTATCTAATTGATTCCAGTCTGCATACTCTTCAAAAGGATTAAAACACATAATTAAGCTTTTTTAAATGATTCGCTCTCATCCTCTCCAAATACTCCATGCTCATACATACCCATGATTTTAAGTACAGCCCTACTAAAAGCCCTCTTTTCAGCCATCTCGGCAACATACCAAGTATTGGTACTTCCATCTTTATGAGATTGACCTTTTAAAGCACTCCCATAAGTTTCTACATAAGCCTCAGACCTTTTTGCAATAGCTTTAACTACGCAAAAGTTAGCCTCGCATTTCTCAAGAATATAATTAATAACTATTTTATTATTTGCTTGTATCTTTTCAATACCAGACCTAGTTATTATTGTGTAATGTTGATGTTTAAAGAAATCTTCTTTTGTTAAGTTATTCTCTCTAAAAACCTTAGTTAAAAAATCTTTTTTTGTTAGTCCTGTTGCCATTGTTTTTTATTTATAGTTATTGTTAATTCTGCTTCTTCGTTAAAACTCTTAATGCATTGTGATAGCTTTTTAGCTGTGCTGATTAAGCTTTTCTTTTCCTGATGAACAACTACGTTATCGTGTCTATTACTAAGCTTCTTAACATCTCTAATGCTATCTGCTAGCTCTTTGTTTGACTTGTGGGAGTTCCTGTGTAGAAACTCCCCTAAATTTAACTTTTCCATTGTGTGTGATTTAATCGTTAATGTTTGTAAAGTTCATTCTCATCTATGTGATTTTTAATATCACTTTCTATTAAGTCTTTAATTGTTTGTCTATGATGTTCAGTAACTCTGAAAGGCTTGTTATCTAAAAAGTAATAAGCATCAATATCATCAATCTCATATTCAAAATCATAAGACCAAGTATCAGGTACAAAGTAATCTTCTTTAGAATATACTACATCTGTAATATTAAAATCAAAATTAAAATTAATGATTATGTCGATCCCGTTAATATTATAATCACAGGTAGCTGTTAAATCATTAAAATCTAAATCAAAAGAATAAACTGGTAAATCTGTTGTAAAAGTTTTCATATCTGTTTGTTTTGTTGTTAAGTATATCTACAAATATAGTAATAAATTTCTAATACGGTACTATACGAAATCTAATAAAATTTTAATATCGTGAGGAGCTGGAGCTTTGCCACCGAAATAAGGAAAAAGAAACTTACCTAGCCAGTATGATCTATGAGCTTTTATCCTTAGTTTATTAAACTGACCAATCTTAACAGTATCAAAGTGTTTTTGTATTCTCACACCTTGAATATATTTGTAAGTATAAAGCTTTATTCTATCTTTTTTAGCTGAGTATCTCCAGC
>Ga0181401_1001046_pt1 | contig 11121 bp, 21 predicted proteins | sample 24SPOviralmetaG_FD_130130 | JGI IMG/M metagenome (GOLD analysis project Ga0181401, IMG submission 130130) | Marine viral communities from the oligotrophic San Pedro Time Series (SPOT) site, San Pedro Channel, CA, USA - 24 SPOT_SRF_2011-07-20 | ecosystem: Environmental > Aquatic > Marine > Strait...
AAAAGTGCGTACTAGACTTAAAAGTACAAGGCGGTTTTTATTTGTCTTTAACTTATTCACTAGACCGTACTACTATAACAGAAGTAGAGCATATACCGTACGAAAATATGCGAACGGGCGAAGAGACAGACGGCAAAGTAGAGTTTTACTACTATTCTAAAGATTGGGCGCAAGTAAAAAAGGTAGGCTATGACAAAGTAAAAGCCTTTGACCCCGAACAAAAACAAGCGTACCCTAACCAAATAGTATGTTTTAAAATGTATAGCGTAGGGTCTTACTATTACCCAAAGCCCGACTATCAAGGGGGACTAAATTATATAAACCTAGATAAGAACGTAAGCGAGTACCATTTAGCAAACATACAAAACGGTCTAGCGCCTAGTTTTTTACTATCGTTTAATCAAGGTATACCAAGCGAGGAAAAACGCAGAGAGGTAAAACGTCAAATAGAGAACGAGTTAAGCGGGTCTAAAAACGCGGGTAAGTTTATACTTTCATTTTCAGACGATAGAGCCAACGCTCCCGAAATTACGAGCTTTGCACTATCTGACGCAGACAAGCAATACCAATTTTTAAGTACTGAAATTACTAACAAAATTATGGTAAGCCATAGAGTAGTAAGTCCTCGTTTATTCGGGGTAAATTCTGACGGTGGCGGACTAGGTAATAATGCCGACGAATTACGTACGGCATCTATATTATTTGAGCAAACAGTAGTAAGCGGTTATAGAGAACTATTAACCGAGGCACTAGAATTGATAATGTTTGAGGCGGGCGAGGGTATAAAATTAGAGTTTGAAAGTGCGCAACCTTTTAGCGAAGAGGTAGAGGTAAAACGTACAATAGAAGAGGTAGAGGCTACTAGCTTGTCTAGTGAAAAAAAAAAGAAGAAACGCGACTATAAAACCCAAGACGATATAGACCGAACACCTACTAAAGGTATGGTAGAAGAGGCTAAAAGAGGTTTAGAGTGGCGTAGAGAATATAAGCGAGGCGGTACAGAGGTAGGCGTAGCTAGAGCTCGAGATATTAGCAACGGTAAAGACCTTAGTATAGATACTATAAAGCGTATGTACTCGTACTTTGAAAGGCACGAAGTAGATAAACAAGGACAAGGCTTTAAAATAGGCGAGAAAGGTTACCCAAGTGCGGGGCGTATAGCTTGGGCTTTGTGGGGTGGCGACGCGGGTTTTAGTTGGAGTAGAAAAAAAGTAAAAGAGGTAGCTAATCTTAGCGAAAACGTACACTTATGCGACGACGACGCCCACAAATGGCTAGACTATTTAGATAAGGTAGGCGAGGTAGTAAATACTAAAGATTGGGAGCTCGTAGAAGAAACCGAAGTAGTAGACACACAACTAGAGGCGCAGTATAATAACGAGCCATATAAGTTTTTTAAAAGATATGCTACTCCCGACGAAAAAAGTAAAACCGATAAAGGGCTATACAAAGTACGATATAGATATAGTAGAAACTTGTCTAAAAATAGTAGACTATTTTGTAAGAATATGGTAGCTAATGCAAAGCTAGACGTTTCTTATAGATATGAGGATATTATAGAAATGGGTAAAGACGGTATAAACGGACAGTTTGCGCCCGAGGGTAAAAGTACTTACTCTATATGGCAGTGGAAAGGTGGCGTATATTGTCATCATAATTGGATTAGACAAGTATTTAAACGTAAGCGAAACGCAAGCGGGCAATTTTTACCTAACGACGGTTTAAATAATGATACCGAAGTAAGCCCAAATACAAGAGGTACGGGTATAACAAACCCTAGAGGGTGGCGTAAGTCAAGTACCCCAACAATAGATTTACCAAATAGAGGAAGTTTAAAAAATAAATAAATAAAAAAATGTCGTTAAAAGAAGAGCAAAAAAAGAGAGCAAAATATACTAAAGGCGAAGTAGCAAAACTTGTTATACCTAGCGAAACAGAAATAGTAAGCGATATACCGTTTAACCTATACGTAGGTACGGGCGGTCATTTAATGGTGCAAACTTTAGACGGTGAGCGAGTATTCTTAAAAAACATACCTAGCGGTACTTTTGTTGATTTTATTAAGTTTAACAAAGTATTGGCAAAAGGTACAACGGCTACCGACCTAGTAGCAATACACTAAAAAAATATGGCACTACCTACGCAAGTAATTTTTATAGATGCTGACTATATAAAGGCTTATAGTCAAGTAGGCGGGAATATAGACGAAAAATATTTTTTACCCGCTATACTAACGGCACAAGACAAGTATATACAACCTATACTAGGTACTAATCTATACAATTATCTTAAAACAAATGTAGCTAGCCTACCTACGGCATACGCTACGCTTATGGACGATTACGTAAGGCGTACGGTTATGTATTGGGCTTTAGTAGAGTTATACCCTTATTTAAGTAATAAGGTCTTAAATAGCAGTATATCGCAAATAAGCGGAGATAACGCTACGCCTATATCTAAATCGGAGGTAGACAGTCTTATAGCTAAAGAGCGAAATAACGCACAATTTTATAGCGAGCGTTTAATAGACTATTTACAACATAATAACGATACACTATCAGAGTATAATAGCGGTAGCGGTGCAGATATGAGCCCTATAACTACTATATACTACGAGAACGGTTTAACTATATCGGGTAGTCCTTTAATGACGCCTTACAACCTAGTAAAACCTCGTAAATAGTGGGACGTCCAAAGGGTAGTAAAAACAATAAAGAGCAATACGTAAAACTGTTAAAGCTCTACCTAGAAAAAAAAGGTAAAAAATGCAAAACAAAATAGACACCGTAGTATTTAATACAATTAACGCGGGAGCGGTAGGCATTACCTTTGTTGATATAGAGCAAGTTTTAACTATACTACTACTTATTACGGCATTATTATATAACATAAAAAAACTTATAGATAAATGAACTTAAAACATTTTAGCGCTAAAGAATTTACTTGCGACGGTGTAAACTGTTTTGACAAAATGGACGTAGACACGTTACACAAATTAGACACGGCTAGAGAGTACGCTAATATACCTTTTACTATCACGTCTAGTTGGCGGTCTGAAGAACATAACCAAGCAGTAGGGGGCTCTGAAAATAGCGCGCACTTACGAGGTTTTGCTATAGATATAGCTTGTGAAAGCTCTATAGATAGGTTTATTATCTTAGACGCTCTTATATGCGTAGGCTTTAGGCGTATAGGTATAGCTAAAACATTTATTCACGCTGACTCTGACCCAAACCTTTCAGAGGGTGTAACTTGGCTATACTAATGGGGTGGGAATTATCTATAGGCTTTTATACGGGTATACTTTTTGGGGTGTACTCTCAAAAACACCAAGACGGTATAGGGCATTACTTGTATTTGCCTTTTTGTTTCATTTGTTTAGACTTATATAATGGTTAATTTTATTACTACTAATTGGGGCGAGCTCGTTATAGGCTTGCTAGCATTTGTTAAGGTTATAGTAAACCTAACACCTACAGAAAAAGATAACAAAGTATTTTCTAAGCTAGACGACCTAGTAAACCTATTTATAAAAGACCGCCTTAAATAATGCACCCGCTACTAAAAAACATAGGTAAAGTAGCGGACGTATTTAAAGAGGGACAACGGCAGAAAAAATGGTCAGCTAAACGTAGCGTATCGGGTGTACTTGTTACGGCAAGCGTTACCGATATGGCTAGCAACGGTTTAACTGAGTACAACGTATTACTATCTTTTATAGCCGTATTACCTTTGTGCTTTAGCGTATTTAAAAATGAGTAAGCCCGATAGCTTCAACCGTATGAGGTTACGACCCGAAGAGGTAGACCTTATAAAAAAGCATAGGGGCGAGTACGTCGAAAACATAAACGACAATTCACTACTAAGCCAACACCTAAAAGAGCGCGGTATAAACCAAAAAGACGTAGTAAGCGTTAAGCATTGGCAAAACTTTAAAGGCGAGCCACGTTTTAGCATTGTTACAAAACAAAACCGCGATGACCTAGAAGTATTTAAAAAGGTACAAGACTACGTACAAGCACACGCACCAACCTATAAGAATATAAAACGTAAAAATATAGACGGGCATTTATTAGTAATAAACCCCGCCGACGTACATATAGGTAAATACGCTAACGCTTTAGAAACGGGCGAAGAGTACAACGTAGACATAGCAGTAAAACGCGTTTTAGAGGGTGTACAAGGGCTTATAAATAAGTCTAAGGGTTTTACTATAGATAGAGTTTTATTATGTCTAGGAAACGATATACTACATATTGACAATGTATATAACACTACTACAAAGGGAACGCATCAAGATACAGACGGCGGTAAATGGTGGGAGTTTTACGACGTAGCCCTAGAGCTCTACGTAAAAGTTGTAGAGATGTTACGCCACGTAGCACCCGTAGACTGTGTACATTCTATGAGTAACCACGATTACCAAAGCGGGCATTACTTAGCTAAGACGTTAAAGGCGTGGTTTAGAAACACAAAAGACGTAAGAATAGACGCGGGCGCGTCGCATAGAAAATACTATAAATACGGTAATAGTTTAATAGGTTTAGAACACGGCGACGGTGCAAAAGTAGATAACTTACCCTTACTTATGGCTAACGAACGCCCCCAAGATTGGGCAAATAGTATATATAGGTATTGGTATTTACACCACTTACACCACAAAATAAAATACAAATATAGAGACGCTAAAGACTTTATAGGGGTAACTGTTGAGTACTTACGTAGTCCCTCGGGCTCGGATAGTTGGCACTCTCGTAAAGGATATACGGGTAGTAAAAAAGCCGTAGAGGGGTTTATCCATTGTAAAAAATTAGGTCAAATAGCTAGACTTACGCACTACTTTTAAAATTCAAATGTAAAATTTTATATATTTTATTTTAGGCTATTTTTAGCCCCTCTAAGACACTTTGTACTTTCTCTAGTACGAGTACATCAAAAACAAAAGATAATAAAAAACCGCATAAACACTAGGGGTCTAGCGTGGTGTTTGCATATATAAAATATATTTTGTATACGCACCTACGCGCCCCTACATTTCTACGGCGCAAAAATTCAAACGTAAAAAATAATTCCATAAACGTTTTGCCAATTGTAAATTAAAATTTACATTTGCGTATGCAATTGCAAAATTGCACCCGTTATTTGACATATTGATATAGTTATATACGTAAAATGCTACGGACGGCTATAGTACTAACCTCGGGGTAAGGGAAACCCAAACGCGGAACGCGGGAGGCTTTAAGGTTAGAGTAATGCTATACGAGTACACACGCTAAGTACTTTAATCGTTAGAACGTTTACAACTTATCAAGCTGACGCCATAGGGGGCGTTTCTAAATACCCGTTATACTGATGAGCCTATAAAGGCGAAACGCTAGTAGCAAGTTGCTAGCGTCTATAACTAACTAAAACTTATTAAAATGACTAGAACAGAATTAGAGCAAAACGCTAAAAAATTAAACTACAAACTAGCAAGCGAATATAAATGTGAAGTAACGGGTGTTACGCACATATCGTTTACACTTGGTAGAGGGGTATATCAATGGTTTAATGTTTATGATAACAACATGGCAGTATGGACGTATTCATATAGTCAAAGAAATGGTAAAACAACAAAAACAAGAAACGAAACCGCTTGGCGATTATGTATACCAAATTATTAAAAGGTAAAAAAGTTAAACTGACGAGACCTAAAAGGTCGAAACGTTACCGCCGTGAGGCGTCGGCGTCTTTAACTAACTAAATTAATTAAAATGAAATACGGAGTATTTGAGGGGGGTAAATTAACAAGGTTTAAAAACCCTACCAATTTAAAAGAACTAGCTAAGAGCGTACTTAGTAGAGAAATACTAAAAGACTGTACTAAAGATAGTAGACCTAAAAACCTTAAAGACGGTATATGTAAATATATGGACGAGTGGGTAGTATGGAGTTACGACACCGAAGAGCCCGTAGAGATGCCTAGTCAAATAGTAGACGTAGCGGTAGACACTATAGTATATTCTAATAAGCATTTTATAGACTTACGTACTAAAGTAGAGATAAGCGACGATAAGCGCGCTAAATTAAACGAGTATATAATTGACTTAATACTAGAAAATTTAGACTAATGGTAAGATATGTATGTACACTAGACAACACTGACGAGACTGTAACGGTAGACCACTTAGACGAATTAGACGATACTAGGGGTACTTGGTTTATAGACTATAAAGAACACTCTTGTAAAGGGTGTAGAGAGTTTAAACCCGACACCGACAAACGTACTGATTGGTACGGAATATATACGGGGCATTATTGCGAGGATTGTTACGAGAATAACTACCCGTATAAGAAAGAGCGCTACGCAACTATCGAGTACGACGGTTACGGCGAGCGATTAGAGGACTATTAAACTGATGAGCTCAGAAGAGCGAAACCCTAGTACGTGTTGCTAGGGTCTTTAATTAACCTTAATTTTTTTATTATGCGAGAAAACACGCACTTAACGAGACTACTAGCGTATCTTAAAGAAAACGATAGTATCACTCAAAAACAATGTACAGACGAACTAGGTAACACTAGGTTAGCGTCTACAGTATTTAAGTTAAACCGATACTTTGAAAAAAACGGCGAGGACTTAGTAATAGTTAGTACACCGTGTAAAGTACCTACAAGGTTTAGAACTAAAGACGGTAGCCCTAAAGTAACTACGGTAGCTAAGTATAAGCTAGTTGTAAAGGGTAAACATATTTTTAATTCGGACTATAACCCCGTGGGCGAAGTAACCGACCTTATTAATTCTTTAAATATTAAGTAATGACTTTACAAGAGAAACAAGGACTAGTAGAGAATATTGTTTTTTTATTAGAAACAATTAAAAGCAAAACTTTAACAGAAACACTAGCACAAGAAACAACGCTAGAAAGTTTAGACAAGGTACATAGAGAAAACCTAATAAATAAAACAAAGTTAAAGTACTGTATAGATAAACTAAACGAACTAAAACCTAATATAGAAAAATTATGAGCCGAGTATTTGAAAATTTTGTAGAGCAAGTTTTTGCTAGCAACCCGTACGCTTATGCTGACGAGGTACAAAAACAACTAGACGTAGCTGAACAAGAGCACAAGCACAAGCAGAAACGCCTAAAATTATGGCAAAGTGGTAAAGTAACACTACTTAACGGCGGTACTGTAAAAGAGTGGGTAGAACTAGGGCGACCTAAAAACCCTAACGTATGAAAGTAAGACTAGTAAGTAAAAGGGGCTTAGTACATAATTGTACTACCCCTAAAGCGTGGGCGGTTAAAATGTCGGGGCGTATGGTATTTGTACCTAAAAGTAAAAGCGTTTTAACACCCGTAGAAAGTACTAAGTATTTAAATTGTGGCGAGTGGGAATATAAGCACTACGACCTAATAGTTGCTAACGGCTTTTTACAAGGTAAAGACGACCTTATAGAAACGCTTACAGATATATACCACTACAATAAAATGTACAACGACAATACTACAGATATACCTTATACACCTCTTAAAAAGCTATTTAAAAACGATGATAGCGACAAAGAGAGCGAAGAGGTTATAGAGTGGGAGGCAGAACAAGAGCACCTACAAAACGAGCGTTTAGGTATTAACGACGATTATATAGAACGTGCTAGCTATGACTGAGACACGCAAAGAGTTTATATATCGTATGATTGCACTTATAAACGAAGTACAAGACAAGCCTAACTTAACTACTAAAGACATAGTAGCACTACTAGAGTTACACCTACATAACAGAGAGCGAGGCGTAGCTATAGAGTTTAAAAGACTAGCCCTAAAAAACTTTAGTTTATCGGGTTTACACAAAAACAGTTTTATACAATTAGACGAACATTTTAACTTAATCTTAACTAAATTTTAAAACAATGGCAAAAGCTGAAATTAAAAACGCAAAAATTGAACTAGTAACGCCTAACGGAACTTGGCAAACTAGCGACGGGTCTAAGACCTTTTACAAATTCGAGGTAAGTTTTGACAACGGAGACGTAGGCGAATACTCTAGTATTCATAGAGAGCAAAATAAATTTGAGGTAGGTACTACCGTAGAATACGAATATTACGCGGGTAAATTTCCTAAGATTAAACCCGTATACGCTAAACCTAACGTACCTTATGGTAAGCCCTCGGCTAGCTTTGGTAAGTCTGACGACGTACAAGTAAAGATAGTTAGACAAAGTATGCTAAAAGCCTCGGTAGACTTTTGGGCTATTACCCCACAACTAAAGCCAACGGTACAAGATATACTAATAACGGCTAAAAAGTTCATAGACTTTGTAAACCAAGAGGACAACCTACAATTTTCTAAAGAGTTTACTAAGCCTAGCAGTATAGAAAATAAATTTAAAGAGGCTAGCATAGAGGCAGAATATAACGACCGCGTAGAAGAGGATAACCTACCCTTTTAGTTAGTTAGTTAATGTAGGTTATTGTAGAGCCCCCTAGTGGGGCTTTACTTTTTTTTTTAATTTAAACTATATCAAAGTGAATATATACAAACCGAGAAATAAGCAAGAGGTATATTTATTTAAGTATTACAAGACTAAGACTGATATATCTAAAGGGCTAAAACTTACGCGCCCTACTGTAGATAGAATATGTAAAGACCCTACGTACTTTATTAAGTATGCAGACCGTATAGCAAAGGCAACTAAACGACCTTTTAAAAAGGTTATAAGATACGCTAACAATGGTTTATAGTTTCCATACAGACCACGCAAAACAGTACGGCGTAGATGAGGCTATAGTTATCTATAATTTATTGTATTGGATAGCTAAAAACAAAGCCAACAATAAAAACGAGTACGACGGTAGTACATATACTTACAATTCTATAAGCGCGTTTAAGTCTTTGTTTCCTTTTTGGACTGAAAGACAAATAGGTAGAATACTTAAAAGCCTAGAAAATCAAAACGTAATAAAGGTAGGTAACTATAATAAAGCTAAATACGACCGTACTAAATGGTACGCTTTTGTAGACTACCAAAGAATATACCAAACGGTAAAAAGCAACTTACCAAACGGTAAAAAGGAATTTACCAAACCGTCAAAAGCAAAAGACCAAAAGGTAAAACCTATACCAAATACTAAAACTACATATAGTAAACCTAATAATAATAACATATATAAAGAGTGTGTTTGCGTCTACGACGCTTTTATTAAAAATAGGTTAGATATGCCCGCAAAAATAAACGGTGCAGAGGGGAACGCTTTAAAACAGATTATAGCGTACTTAAAAAAGTCAGCTAAAGACAAAGGCTTAAACGACGAAACTACTATAGACGGTTTTAAGTATATATTAAATAGTTGGGATAGGCTAGAGCCGTTTTTACAAAAACAGATAAAGCTAACCCAAATTAACAGTAACTTAACTAACATTATAAACGACCTTAAAAATGGAGGCAGACAAAATAAAACAAGCTCTAGCGGTCTTAGAGACAAGCTCAGAGCAAAGTACAACTAATTTACCTAGCGCGGTAACAACTTTTAACGAGGTAAGCCTACTAGATAACCCTAGAGCTTTTAAAATGCAAGTACTTAACCTAGACGAGCAAAGTTTAGCACACGTAATACTAAAGCATAAACCTACTAGCTTACAAAAAATAGCTAAAGAACAAGGCAACGAAAAAGTAGTAGACCTAATTAGTATACTTATTATAGAGGTGCTAGAGTGGTACAACGTTAAAAACAGTATGAGCGACACGCAAATAGTAGACGCCTCGTATATGATATATAACGACTTTAAAAGGTTTAATCTATACGATATAGGGCTATGCTTTAACCGAGGTAAAACGGGTAAGTATGGTAAAGTATACGACCGTATAGACGGAGGTATATTATTTGAGTGGCTTACTAGGTACGATATAGACCGCACGGGCAACATTGTAACAATACGAGAACAAGAGAACGCACTACATAAACAAGCGTTTAGAGAGCGTAGTAGTGGGACAACTATAAAAGACTTTTTAAACAAACCTAACTAACCTAAATTATGAGTTTATACTTAACACCAATTTTTCAAGACGAGGCTAAAGAATTTGTTAAACGTCATCATAGACATAATAAGCCACCGCAAGGCTCTATATTTCAAGTAGCAGTAGCTAAAGAGGGTAAAATAGTAGGCGTAGCTATGGTAGGTAGACCCGTAGCTAGAAATTTACAAGACGGTTTTACTTGCGAGGTAACTAGGTTAGTTACTGACGGAACAAAAAACGCTTGCAGTAAATTATATAGAGCTTGTTGGCGAGTAGCTAAAAACTTAGGTTATAAAAAACTTGTAACTTATATACTAGATACTGAAAAGGGTACAAGTTTATACGCTAGTGGTTTTAAAAAAATAGGCTACGCGGGTGGCGGAACTTGGAGTAGTTTTAAAAGACCTAGAATAGATAAACATAGTTTACAAACTAAAATAAGATTTGAAATAGAAATATAAAAGACTGTTAAAATGACAATAACTAATGAGTGTAATATGAAATTAATGTCTAGGTATAAAGACAACTATTTCGACCTAGCAATAGTAGACCCGCCGTATGGTATTGGTAATTTTGTACAAACTAATAATAGAGGTAAAGCCGTTACTTGGAACGATAGCAAACCAAATAAAGAATATTTTAAAGAATTGAAACGCGTAAGTAAAGAGCGTATAATATGGGGCGCTAATTATTATAACTGTTTTAATAATAAAGGCGGGGCTATAGTTTGGAATAAAGGAGTAAAACGAGAGACTAATTTTTCAGTATGCGAGATAGCTAGTTATAGTAGGTTAAAAAGAGTAGACTATGTTAGTATTATTTGGCAAAACTTAAATAGAAATGAGATAACTATACACCCTTGCCAAAAGCCTATAAAATTATACGAGTGGCTACTTATTAACTACGCAAAAGAGGGCGATAAAATACTAGACACGCACCTAGGTAGCGGTAGTATAGCTATAGCTTGCCATAATCTAGGCTACGACCTTACGGCTTGCGAATTAGATAAAGAGTACTACGACAAAGCTATAAAGCGTATAGAACAACATAAAGCGCAGTTACGTATATTTTAATATTAAACCCTTACCTTAATCGGTAGGGGTTTTTTTATGCCCTAAAAAT
>Ga0181401_1001047_pt1 | contig 11120 bp, 19 predicted proteins | sample 24SPOviralmetaG_FD_130130 | JGI IMG/M metagenome (GOLD analysis project Ga0181401, IMG submission 130130) | Marine viral communities from the oligotrophic San Pedro Time Series (SPOT) site, San Pedro Channel, CA, USA - 24 SPOT_SRF_2011-07-20 | ecosystem: Environmental > Aquatic > Marine > Strait...
AAAATAATAGCTGGTACTAGAATATCAATATCACCAACTGGTGGTACAGGTGATGTTACTATAACTGCAGATGCAGACACGGTGACAAGCTTAACCACAACAGGAACTTCAGGTGTCTCTACATTAAGTAGTGGTGTTTTAAATATCCCTAACTACGCTAATACAGGTGCACTCTCTATTAGTACAGCTGTAAATTCAAGTGGTACATGGACAACACCTTTAGTAGCTGCTGCAATAGATGGTAGTAGAGATATTCAACTTACATCAAATGTATATAGTGGTGGAACTAAAGTGGGTTATGTACCAGCAGGTGGAACAAGTAGTTTATACTTAAAAGGTGATGGTACATGGGCATCAATACCTACTGGATTACAATTTAAAGGTACATGGGATGCTTCAGGTGGTGGTGGTGGAAATCCAGATTTAACACAAGCTGTTAATCAAGGTGATGGTTTTTTATGGATTACAAGTGTTGCGGGTACAGCATATCCAAATGGAGGATCAGCTGCGCCTAGCACATGGAATTTAGGTGATTGGGCTGTTTATGTGGGTAGTGCTGGATCAGGCACATGGACTAGAGTACCTGCTACAAACGCAGGTGTAACTAGCTTTAAAGCTGATAGTGCAAACTCTACATATTTAACAATGACACCAACAACCGCAAGCACTGGTGTTGTAGAACTTGATGCAGATTTAAGCGCGGTTAATGGAACCTCTGATGCTAATACAAGATTTTTAAGTAAAGACAACACGTGGGATGTACCTTTTTATTCAGATCCCGGAGTTACATCATTAACAAGTGTAAAAGGTACGTATATAGATATAACCAATAATTCTACAGCCACTGGTGCGGTAGGTTTAGGTACAGTAGATTTAAACGCAGTTAATGGTACTTCTGATACTGCAACTAGATTTCTTAGTAAAGATAATACTTGGGATGTTCCTAGTTATACAGGAGCCGGTGTAACTTCATTTACAAACACTAATGGTACATTTATATCTGCTGGAACAGAAAATGCAACTGCAACTGGTGCTATAACCGTTGGTACTATAGATTTATCAGCAACAGGATTAAGCGGTACTCCAGCTACTGCTGCAACACAGTTTTTAAGTGGTGCAAATACTTGGAGTGTTCCACCTGGAACATATACACTTCCACTTGCTGCAGACGGAACAAGAGGTGGTGTGCAGATAGGATATACTACAGATGCTGCTAATAGAAATTATGCAATACAGTTGAGTTCAGAAAAAATGTTTGCTAATGTACCGTGGACAGATACTCAAGAAAATACAACTTGGGATATAAGAGACTCTGCTGATGCAGATAAAACTGTTAACAATAATAAATTTTTAAAATTTGTTACAGCGACAGGTGCATTAGGTACAGCTCTTACAGGTGCGGGTAGTACAAGTGATCCTTACTTGATGACATTAACTTCACCAAATACTATGGGTAGTGGTTTTACAGTAAGCGCTGGTACAAACACAGCAACCACAACCATTACACAAGGTGATACTTTAACTTTGGCTCAAGGAACAAATATTACTACAGTTTCTGACCCAGATGGTACGATAACAATTAATTCAACTGACGAGTTTGTGGGAACAGTTACAGATGTAGATTTAACACATTATGGTGACGCGTTTGTGGTTGGTGTAACAAACTCAACAACTACACCAGTTATAGCTATTACTCAAAAAGTAGGTGCAACAGCTGCTGATTATATAAATGGATTAGGTAACATAGCTGCATTCCCAACAATACCAACAGGTACAGTAAAAAGTGTTGCCTGCTCTGTAAGTGGGGATGCATATACCGCTACGGTAACCGATGAAAACGTTGATGCAGTCATTGCTATTGCTCCTCAAGGTGATGCAACTCAATACATTAATGGAGCTGGTGACTTAAAATTATTAAGCACACTACCACAAGGAGATGTAACTCTAACAGGTACTCAAACATTAACTAATAAAACATTAACTACACCTGTAATTGATAGGATTTCACCTTCAGCTGGTTTATTGCAAATTGATGGTGCTGGAAGTACTGACGGTGGTATTAAACTTATGTGCTATGCTGGAACACATGGCCAAACATTAAAATCACAACCTCATAGTGCTGGTGTTACTAATACAATGTTATTACCAACTGGTGCAAGTTCAACTTTAGTAGCTGAAACAACATCAACTTTAGCTGGTGTTACAGGTAGAGGCGCGAGCACATCTGTTGCTACTAATTTTACAGGTAGTTTAACTGTTAATGGCACGGGGGCTGGAGCTTATTTCTATGTAAGTGGTAACGCACAAAGCACAGCGCCACCTACAAGTTATGACACAGGTATGGCTATGGTTTGGAATAATTCTGGTGGTAGCAGAGAAAATGAAATATATTACGCTACAGGATCTGGAGCTACACAATCTGAAAATGATACATCTTATTTTTCTTTTATAAATAGATTTAATCCATCAGGAACGCCAACAGATACAAGAACATTTAAATTATTTGGAAACGGTGATCTTACTTTAGAAGGTAATTATCAAGCTAATAATGGTACTAACTTAATATATAACAGCGGAGCTACATCTTATTTTGCTGGTAATAAATATACATTTAACGGTAATCACGCTGCCACTGGTAATTCAACCGCGGGTATTTATGATGTTAGTGGTGAAGGTCTTACATTAAATTCATTACATGTTAACTTTAGAACAGGTAGTTCTGGCGCTAGAAATGGTGTAATAAATTCAGCAGGTACTTTAACTGTTGTAGGTGATGTAGTAGCTTATGGAACTCCATCAGATAAAAACTATAAAGAAAACATTAAACCTATCGAATCAGCTTTAGATAAAGCCATGAAACTTCAAGGTGTTACATTTGATTGGAAAAAATCAGACAGTATATTAGATATAAAAGAAGATATTGGTTTTATAGCACAAGATGTACAAAAAGTTTTACCAGAACTTGTAAGAGAAAATGAAAACGGAAAACTATCACTTAGACATCAAGGTATAACACCTGTATTACTTGAAGCTATAAAAGAATTAAAAGCTGAAATAGAAGAGCTAAAAAAACAAATTAAGTAATGGCAGTACCAACTTCAGGATCATTATCTCAGCTAGCAATGGCTCAAGAAGCTTTATACGGAACATACGGTTCTGGTACTATAACTGGACCTATATCTTTATATGATATGGTTAATGGTGGTAATACAAACGGATCAGGTAATTCATATCCTACCATAAATACTGGTTGTGTGCCAAACCCAGCTGATAGAACGTATGTAGTAATGCCTTTTGTTTTTCAAGGTGAAACAGGTCGAACTCCTGTTTTTGTAGAATACACTTATTATTTAGATTCATCTGAAGCCGCTACGGTTCAAGATATAAATAATGGAGATACAATATATACAGATGCAGCTTTAACAACACCTGTCGGCCAATGGGATGGAAATTCTCCTTATAGAAGATATAATTTTACAGCAGCAGACGGTTCCGCTGTAGGAGGCACGGCTTGTACATATCCTGACTTACCAGTAGAGTTTCAAACAAATTCTAGTGGTCAAATTACAAATATCGGTTGTCCTAATCCTTAAAATATAAATTATGCCTATAGCTTATCCATATAGATTTTTAGATTGGTACGGTTACGACAAAGACTGTGTATCAACCACACCTTACAATTCTTCAACCGTAAGTGTTTTTGGTGGCGTTTGTCCTCTTGATGGATCTAATCCTCCAGCTAGTCAACAATATCATCACAATGGTAGTGGAACACTACCAGCAGTAGGGGATAGGTGTTTTAGCGACGCGGCTGGAACATCTGCATTAGCTTCTGGTTATTATTATTTAACCGGTACAGGTTCAGGAAATAGAACATATATTCAATTAGATAACAATGGAGATGTATTATTTGGCTACCCACAACAATGCTAATAAATACAAAGTGTAAATTTTAAAGAAAACAAGTGATAATACAAATATACCGGCCCGGTGTAGGGCATTAACCAATAGTAATTTAAAACCAAAACCAATGACACTATTTTACCAGACTAATTCGTGGACTAGTCAACCACAAATTTCAGATGAAACCTTAAACCTATGGAAACATGTAGCCAAAAAGAAAAATTGGCGTATTGTTCAATTACCAAACGGTTTTTATCAAACTGAATACCTAGATCCAAACAAAAAAGATTCTTGGATCGATGCAACGAGACGTGAAACAATTGAAGGTGCTGAACAAGCAATAGATTCTTCAATAGAGCATTATAAGAAAAAGTTAGCTTATCTTCACGGACCACAAGTCGTTAAGACCTTTAAGTAAATTAAATTCAATTCAATCAAATCAAATTAAATTATGTCAGACGCAATAGTCAAAAACCTAAGCTTTGGAAATGAAGCTAAGGGTAAAGTATTTAAGGGTATAGATACACTCACAAAAGCTGTTAGCTCCACACTTGGAGCTAGCGGTAAATGTGTAATAATGGAAGACGGAAAAGGTTACCCTATTATAACAAAAGATGGTGTAACAGTAGCAGATTCCATAATCTTACAAGACCCAATAGAAAACATGGGTGCAACTCTTTTAAAAGAGGCTGCAAGAAAAACAGTAAGAGAAGCTGGAGACGGTACAACTACCGCCACAGTGCTAGCTCACGCTATTTTAGACGCTTCCTATCAAACGGAAACAAATGTAAATAGCAGAGAGCTGAAAGAAGGAATAAACACCGCTGTAACTAAAGTTATAGAATTTTTAAAAGATCAAAGTATTACTGTAAAAAATAATATGATAGATCAAATTGCCACAATATCTACTAACAATGATGAAAAGTTAGGTAAATTAATAGGTGATGCTTTTAGAGAAGTCGGTGAAACAGGTGTTGTAACAATGGAGCCAACAGAGGGTGGTGCTACAGAAATTGAAATAGTAGAAGGTGTTGAATATGCAAAAGGATATGCTGATCCAAATTTTGTTACAAATAAAGAAAAAAATACAGTAGAACTAGAAAATCCTTTAGTTTTAATTATGGATTCTAAAATAGAATCAATAAGACAAGTCCAACCAGTACTTGAGCATGTTATAAAAAATAACAAATCTTTATTGTTAGTTGGAGAAGTACAAGCGGGTGTTTTATCTGCTTTGATTATGAATAAAATGAAAGGTAATATAAAAATTAATGTTATAGATCCTCCAGTTTATGGATTAAGAAGAAAAGAAATATTAAGTGATTTAGCTTTATTAACTAATTCTACAATAATAAATGAAGACTTAGGTGATGATTTAAACATTATACAAGTTGATTATTTAGGTTCATGTATTAAAGCTACGTCTACATCAGACCAGACTATAATTCAAGTTGAAGAAGCTTCTGAAGAAATAGAAGATATAATTAGCAAAATAAAACAAGATCTTAAAAAGAAAAATAAAGCACACGTGGTGCTTGGTTTAGAATTAAGATTAGCTAGATTATCTGCCAAAGTAGCAGTTGTTAAGGTAGGTGCTAATTCTGCTATAGAATTAAAAGAAAAAACAGATAGGGTCGAAGATGCTATCTGCGCTACTAAAGCCGCTATAAAAGAAGGTATAGTTCCAGGAGGTGGAATTGCATTGCTTAACGCATCACACTCTATAAAACCTACAAATCAAGGTGAAGAGATATTGTTAAAAGCTATTCAGTCTCCATTTAAAACCATTCTTAGTAATGCTGGTATAGATCCAGATAAACTAGGTAGTAAGCAAAAAATCGGAATAGGATTAGATGTGGTTACAGGAAATATGGTAAACATGGTTGACTCAGGAATTATTGATCCTTTGCTAGTGACAAAAAGTGCATTAGTAAATGCGGCTTCTGTAGCTACCACAATACTTTCTACTGATTGTGTAATTAATAACATGAGAGTTGATGAAAGCAATAGGTAGAAATTTAATCATACAAAAAGTAGAAGAAGGTACTACTAAAACAGAGGGTGGTTTATTATTAGCTGAACTACATAAAGATGACATTAGATACATAAAAGCTACTGTTGTTGATGTTGGTGAGGAAATAAAAGGTCTTAAAAAAAATGATATAATATTTTATGATAAACACGCTGGTCATAAAATTGAAATAAAAGAAAATATTTATCACGTTATAAAAGTTCAAGACGTGGTTGTTGTTTTGTGAAAAAGCTAGATGCAACAGATTTAAAAAATCTAAACTTGCTAAAACATTATCGTATAATACGTAAATGGGCTTCCAAAAACAACGACCTTAGAGAGGCAGATTTAGAATTACTAATATATTTAGACTGTATAGATTTGTTTACTAAAAAAGATTTTGAGCTAGGAGTTTACTCTTATAGTTGGGATAATAGAAGATGGAGTAGGTTGATTAAGAAAGACTGGATAAAAGTCTGGAGAAATAGAAATAGAACTACTCAAAAATATAATATTTATAAAGTATCTTTTAAAGGTAAACAGCTTATAAATAGAATATATAAAATAATGTTAAAAGAAGAAGATCTTCCTACTAGCATTAGAAGAAACAAAATTATGAAAGGCAAGTCATACATAGATAAAGTTATGATTACCTCTATTAAAAACGTAAATAAAGATATATGATAAATCCAGTACAAGCAGCAGTAGGGGCTTCAGGAATAATGGCGGGAATTTCTAGCCAAGCTAGGAGCGGTTTTCAATCTAATGTTATAACAAAATTAGATAGTATAGAAAGTAAATTAAGTGGTAGTGGCGGCGGTGGCGGCGCTATGCCAGTTGAACAACCACCAATGATGCCAGTAGGTAATTTAGGTGGAAACTTAGCACAACCAGATCCTGTAATACCAGAGGTACAAAACGCAGGTGGTGGAGGTTTAGCACCAGTCGGTGGAGGTATAAACCCAATAGGTGGGGGCATGGACCCTATAGCTGATGCAACTGTAAACGAACCGTATCAAATGCCACAAAGTAGATCATTCATTTAAAAAAAATATTATGCACAATCAAAAATACGATCCAGCAATGGAAGAATTAAAACCTGGAAAACACGTTGGTATCGTGGGTGAGTCTCATATATGGGATGGACCACTAGATCAAGCAGGTAGACAACACGGTATTGGCTCAAGCTCAGGAATAACAGGTATGCAAATACTAAAAGCACCAACACCTTATAAACCTCTTAACGCCGTTTTGTGCGCTCAAAGAGATTAAAACAATATAAAAATGGGATTATTTAGAACACAAGATTCAATCATAGGCAAAGCTATGCCTTTAACAGCAGGGTTGGTTGGAGCTCCAAACGCTTTACCTGCTTGGGTTTTTGAAAACCAAACAGGAGTATTAGGAACATATTTAAATAGTTCCGTATTATACGTAGGTGTAAGTGGTGATATATCAGTTATACTACCAGGCACCAGTTTAAATTCAGTAAGTACGTTTAGTTTAATATCTGGAGGAACTGGTTACACTAATGGTGCACAAACTAACTTAGCAACAACATGTCCTAATAATTTAGCTTCAGGTTTAACTATAGATGCAACGGTAGCTGGAAATGCTATAACTAACCCTACTATAGGTAATTCAGCTGGTAGTGGTTATAACGTTGGAGATATAGTTACTATAACTGGCGCAGGAGGTTCAAACGCAACAATAAGCATAACAGCTGTAAATGATGGTGTTCCTATTTCTGCTCAAGCAATAACATTTAAAGGAGTACAAGCTGGTACAATACTACCAGTGGCTGTAGATTACGTAACCGCATTAGCAACTGTAACAGCTGCAGATATAATAGTAGGTAGATAAATATATAATTATGGAAAAAGGACATTACGGACAATATAGTGGAAACGCAAGGCATTCAAGAGTTACAAGTCATAATATGGCTGCTACTAAACGCGATGATGAAGCTCACATGCAATATCTTAAAGAAGATATAAAGTATGATAACAAACATGGTCACAGTGATATAGATATGACAGCTGATGAAAAGCACATATCTAAACTAGCTGGTGATCTTAAGTATGATGAAAAGCATCATGGTTCTGCAAGACACACTACAGAACATTCAACTGAAGAATATATGGCGCGTAAAGACGCAGCTATAAAAGCAAATAAATAAACAGAGTAAACTGACAAATCAAAAACATTTAACATTTAACATTTAACATTTAACAAAAAAATTATGGCAAATTACATTAAAATTAAAGCAGCAGACGTAGATGTTGCTAATCAACTTTCAGACATATTAATTGGACACGTTGATTCTGTTTATCAAGGATTGGTAAACGGGGACGCTTCGGCTGACAAATTTACAGTTTATGCTGACGGAAAAAGTTATTTATTCACGGTTACTGGAAAAGGTAAAGAGTGGGCTAATCAATTTATTTCAGCTGTCACCGCTAACCCAGGTGGTATTATGTCAATCGTACAAAACGATTCAGGCGTAAAAGTAACTGATATAGTTATAGCATAACTATGCAGTCTCGAGGATTAGGCGATAGTATAGCTAAATTCACGGAAAAAACAGGGATTAAGACCGTTGTAGAAAAAGTTTCTGACGGTCTTAATATTCCTTGTGGTTGTAAGAATCGACAAGAATGGTTTAACGAAAAGTTTCCTTATAAAAAATAATATGGCATTTAAATTAAAATCTCCTTTTAACCTAGATCTTTTAAGCACATCGATGTTTGAAAGAGATATGGAGGGTGATCCAGTTCACGCTAGAACACCTAAGAACGGGGTTATTATTTTAAACGAAGATTCGTTTGCTATGGATAAAGATCCAAAGGAAAAACTAAAAACTATTGTTCACGAGCTTGAACATGTAAGACAATACAAATCCGGTGAATTAGACTATGGTTATAATGGTGCGGGTAAAGAAGTGGTGTGGTGGAAGGGTAAAGAATATGATTACTCTAAAATGGCTTCTGGAGATCCAAATCAACCTTGGGAAAAAAAACCTTATCAATTAGAAAATAAAATAAACAAAAATTAATATTAAAAAAAATGAATAAAAATTACAGAGGTCCTGCTGAATCAAAAGAACTTTCAGAAGACGGGCCAGCAATCGATCAAGCAGACAAAGGTTCTGGTAGAAAAAAAGGTGGTGCAAAACATCACGGTAACATGCCTAAGAAAAAAGGTAGTGGAGATCACAAAGAAGGTCACAAAGGTGGCGCTAAAAAAGATGTGATGATGGATGAAAACATGAGTGGTAGTGGAAAAAAGAAAGGTTCTGCTCAAGTAGGTTACGACGCAATAATTAAACATGGTAGAGATCTTAAAAAGGCAAGAGATAAAGCTACTCAAAAATCTTTGAATAATAGGTTTAATGCTGGTATATTAGATTCTATTAATCTGGAGCATTCTGGCCAAGGTGATGAAGCTAAAAAAACGTATGGTAAAAACTATGGGCAAATTAGCAATCCGTCAGGTGAAGAGAAAAAGGCAAAGTATCTTGGGGAAAAACAATTTGTCGAGCCTAGTGCAGAAGCTCTAAAAGCTTACATGGACTTTAAACTTCCTGGTGCTAGTAGAGGTTATACTCAAAATTTTGGACCAGCTAGACAAAATAGCTATGCAAAGGGTGCTGCTAAAGTAGCTCAGATAATGGGTAAAGGTGTTGCTAAAGGAAAAGGTGCTGCTGAGTATGGTGGAAAAAAAGGAGACGATTCTAAAAGCAAAAAAGACTACGAAGGATAGAAAATGAAAATATCAAAAACAGGGTACTTAAAAAATAGTCCTGATGTTAACAATAAACAAAACTTAATTCCTAGTAATAAAATAACTATGAAAGGAGTAGGGCATAAAGTTAAAGGTGTTGACAACAGGGGTTATACTACTATTATGTACCCTGGTTATGATTATATTTTTCCAAACGGTAATCAAGTTTTAGAAACAAAATTAGATGAGTAAACCTAAAAAAAAGTTTAAAGATACTAAGGTTGGAAAATTTTTAAGTAAAGTTGCCCCTAGTATTCTTGGAACTGTAGGTAGTGTAATACCAGATGCTGGTGTATTAGGTCTTGTAAAAAACTTAATAAGTAAAGAACCTGATATTATAATATCTCCGCAAGATAAAGAAACTGCTCTTAAGTTATTAGAGCAAGATATGTTAGAGATGCAAGAGGTATCAAAACGTTGGGAAAGCGATATGAAGTCAGATTCATGGCTTAGTAAAAACACGCGACCAATGTCATTGATATTCCTTACTGTTATGTCTATAGCTTTTATATGGGTGGATAGTCACGAGCATTTATCTTTTACTGTAGAACAAGAGTGGATAAGTTTATTAAAAACTTTAACAACAACGGTTTACGTAGCTTACTTTGGTTCTCGTGGGGCGGAAAAATGGAAAACTATAAGTAATAATAATTAAGAGATTAATTAAATTAAATTAAATGAAAAAAAATATTAAAACAATTGCTTTAAGTATTGTTGGTCTTTTTTTTGCTTACACTATAGGTTATACCAAAGCTGAAAGAAAAATACTAACTATGATACTTGACGAAAACTATCATCCAGAGCTTAAAGCAAAAGTAGAATATCATCTGGATAACAACTTTAAACAATCAATTAACAATTAAATTAAATTAAAATGGCAGAACAAAATGCAAAAATAACTGACGAACAGTTAAAAGAAATTCAAGAAACTCAAGGAAAAGTAAACCAAATATTAAATAATATTGGTTTCGTTGAAGTACAAAAAAGTGCTCTTAAGGTAGAATTTAGCAAAGCTAACGAAGCAGCTGAAGACGTTAAAAAGAAACTAGAAGAAGAATATGGACCAATAAACATTGATCTAGCTTCTGGTGAGTACACTGTTGTAGAGCAAAAAGAAGAAAAATAAAGTGAATAACGTTGTAAGAAAAATCAGCATTGGATCTGATTATAAAAATGATGCTATGCACTACTCTATTGGACAACAAGTTTATGGAGGTCATGAAATAGCTTATATTCTTCATGATACAAAAGATTCGTCTTACAATATTCATATAAAAAAAGGAGATGAAATATTGCCATGGAAAAAATTTAATTCTAACATGGCAATATCCATCGAATATGACTTAGAGTATTAATGCGAAGCTTGTATGATTTCATGGTAGAACCAGTTGGTGACACTTATGAAAACGAAATAGACATAGAA
>Ga0181401_1001048_pt1 | contig 11117 bp, 19 predicted proteins | sample 24SPOviralmetaG_FD_130130 | JGI IMG/M metagenome (GOLD analysis project Ga0181401, IMG submission 130130) | Marine viral communities from the oligotrophic San Pedro Time Series (SPOT) site, San Pedro Channel, CA, USA - 24 SPOT_SRF_2011-07-20 | ecosystem: Environmental > Aquatic > Marine > Strait...
ATGCACCTGCTCCTGCTCCTGCAATTAAATTAAATGGATATGGAACAGTCTTTAATATGCTTGATAATAATCCTGCTACAGCTTCCATTGTCTCGGCTCTTACTACAGAAACCATTGCTTGCTTAGCACTCTGTCCAGATAATATTGCACCTCGCAAATCTTGTTCTAAATTTTGTTTTTTTATTTTACCTAACTCCATCTCTGCTGTTACTCTATTCATAGTTGACTCAGCTAATTTAGAACCCTGTTCAATTTCAGCATTTAAATCTAATTCAAATTTTTGTTTTTTTATTTCTTTTGTTGATTCTTTCATTGCTTCTGCTAATATAAGTTGCTGATCCATTAACTTTTCAACCTCTGGAGTTATTACAGGCATGGTACTTAATAAATCATTAATTTGATTGTTCATTTCAAGTAATGAGTAAAATCCTAATTCATCAGTAACTTTTTTAAAGTCTTCCATTTCTGTATTTAACAACTGAAACTCAGCAGATGCTAAAGAATTACCATCTATAATATCAGAAAAATTATTTACTAAACTTCCTGTTGCATTGGCTAAAGACGCTATATTACTTGCAACGCTTATTACTACAGGAGCAAGTAAGCTACCTATAGCCTCTCCTGCGTCTCCTATTGCATTTTTCATTTGCTCTATTTTACCTGTAAGCGTCTCAGCCTCGGCAGATGCCTGTCCACCAAATAATCTAGCAACATTACCTGTAAGCGATTCTAATCTTTCTGTACTACCAACTGCACCTGTAACTTCTATACCATACCTAGACATAGCATTTGTAGATGATCCTAATGTTTTTGCAACTAGATCACCTGCACTTTTTAAATCCATTCCCATAGCTACAGCTATATCTAAAGTAGCTTCTGTTGCTTTTTTTATTTGTTCTTCTGATTTTATAAATGCACCTATAGATGCTTGTACACCTATAATTGCTTCATCACCGAAAGCAGTCATTTTTTGAAGTGCTGTTGCTTGGTCTAATAAAGACTGTGATGTTTTACCTAAAGCGACCTCTAGCTTTTTTTCTGCTTGTTCTTGCTCACCTGCTAATGTAATGACTGAACTAAAACCTGCAATTAAACCTCTTGCTCCAAAATAGACAGCAGAGGCTACTCCAACAGCCTTACCCATTTTACCAATAGCACCCTCAACACCCTTTAATTCATCCTGTGCTTTCTTTGCACCTTGTGCTGTTACTTTTATATTAACTTTTTGATCTGCCATCTTTTTCCTGTTTGTGTCTTATTACTGATGCGAGTTCATTCTTAATGATTGTAAAATAATCCAATTTGATTGCATCAGTCTTATTAAGTGTTTTTCCAAGTGGAATATTATAGTCTTTGACATAGTGATATTCATTGATAATAGCAAAAAGATGTTCATCCAATACATATTTAGGATTAGCAAATAATGGCACAAGATAATATAACTCCTGCCCAAGAGTTCGCTTTGGATCATGTGCATCAACGACATCTTTAACTGTTTTCCAAATATCATCTATAGTATTATAATCCCTTGTTTCTCGAGTGATGGGGTTCAAGCATGAGTAGGGGAGGATTAAGTTCTCGTGTGAGTCTGGCTGTAAAAACCAGAACCACACAGCATAACTCAAACCCCATCGGATTTTTTTTGGTTATCACTCAGACCTAAATACTCACTCATTATATTAGTAAGTATTTTTAACTGCACATCATAAGGATATTCTTTAAGTGCAGTATCTGGGTTATTAAAGGCAATCTCTGCTGTATGTCCTAATAATAAATTAAATGCCTTCTGTGAGACATTATCCGTTCCATTAGCATATACATCTGCAAACTCACCCTGTAATCCTAACCTATCAACATAATTAACAGGTTTTATCTGAATGATATGACCATCTACTTCTATTTTCATTTCCTCCCCCTTTTACTAACAGCTTACTTCAAATAGTGCTGTGCTAGAACCAATTCCTGCACCTACAGCCTTAACAGATGCGTTTAGCATCATTAAACCTGCATCACTAAAACTAACATCAGTAAGGACTGAACTAGCAAACTTAAACTCAAATTGACCATTAGATGGTGTAGCATCTGCACCCATTAAAGTAGCACCTTCAGATGATCCTGTTACTTGGTCATTAAAGTTTTCAAACATCGGTGCAGTATTACTATCATATACACAAGTGAACTCTGCTGTTGCACTTATTTCACCTGCTCTTGTTACACTTTCAAACCCTGTTGCTGTAAGACCTACAAACTCAACATCATTTGTAATGTTTAAACTAAAAGATGAAAGTATTACATCAGCGTGACCTGCTATTATTCTGTCATCAGCATCCCAATTACTCATATAGTAGTTATTAGCAGTAATTGCTGTATCTATTGTAGTAGTAGAACCTGTTAAATCTGATGCTAGACTGCCTGTCTTAAAAGTAGCAGAGAACTTTATTCTGCCCCCTTCTGTATTTGCATCACCATTAAAACTGAGAGCAGTACATAAAACATCTTTAAAAGCTAAATCTGCATTAGTTCCATAAGCTGACTTGTAGATTACAGATAAAAGCTGTTGATCTGTTTGGTTTACAGTTGCTGATGTTAATGTGCTTGCTCCTGCATTACTTGCAACAGAATAAGGTACACTAGCATCACCTGTTATATTACTAAGTAATAAATCAAGTCCTTCAGTTGTTGCTGTTCCAGATACACTAAACTCTTTTACAGAGCCTTTAATATCTTGAAAAAAATCTGTAGCCTGTAAGATACGACTTCCAGAGCGATGCTCTAATCCTTGATTAACATTTAAAGATGGAGAACCGATAGAATCCACATCAAGAGCAATATATGGATTATCTGGTGAACCACCACTATTAGGGTTTAATGTTCCCCAATCATCTTGCTCTGCAATCAGAAACGAGAATTGTTTTGGAGAAAAAGCCTGTGTTGCTATAGCCATTATTTCTTATCCTTTTTTTTAGGTTTTAATTTTACTTCTTTAACATATTTTTCAGCTTTTTTCGGAATCCGTTCAACTTCTACCTCTTCACCATCATTAAGCTGTTTTACAACTTCTGGATCATAAGCACCTTTATTAAAACAGATACCTAAAGCATCTCTAATAGGTTCTTTTATTAATTTAATCTTCAATTTGTTACCTCATATCCTATACAACTAAAAGTAATTAACGCTCTAACTTTGGTTTCATCTTCTTCATCTCTTTCATATTCAACAGATTCAACCTCACCACCAGACCAGACTGCATTATTGTTAGCATTGTTATCTGGTGCAAATAAACGCTTAATATGTTCTGCTACATTTGCAACCTGTTTAAAGGTGTTTTCTGTGTAATTGCCACCAGATGTAAGTTCATACGATATTAAGACTGTGTACTGCCTATTTTGCCCATTTGTGAGTATCTCTAGTAGATTGTCACTTATAGGTTCTATATATACAGAGTGATTTCCTTGATGTCCATCCATATAGATAGGCAAAGCCATCTCTTTCGCCACAATGTGATGAATTTGGTCTACTACTTCAAATATTCTATTAGAATAATCTATCATATTCGTTCTATATAAGCTGTTTTAATTGGTGTATCACTTTGCCCTATCTCTCCAGATATTTCCATTTCCCAAGTATCATTTAAGGTAAGTACACCTGCTGAAAAGCGTACATACATACCCCTGCCAACATGATCCCATCCCCCTGTTACTATCTCATCTTCTACCATTTCATCTACTTGTAGACCTTCTGAACTACTTCCAAAAGTAGAGTATTTAATTGTGGATTCTGTTCCTCTGGTTAGTGTACCTGCTGTTGTGATTTTTATCTTAATTAAATCCCACCTAGCTGTAGGTCTGCCACGCACATCAACAATATCTGAGGTTGTAGAACCATTTACAGATACCCTTCTTACAATACCCTTATTCTTTTGTAAGGATTCTTGTTGGCTTATGCTTATCTCACCTCTGCGAATTAAGTCTAACCAACCTGTGCCTTCTGGGTTAGATACTTTACTAGCTAATCTTTCAGATAGTTCATCATCATAAGGTGCAGTAATAAAGGATGCAACCATGTGTGCTGTACTCATTACAATTATTTCTGGGTAATCATTCCCTGTTGCTGATGCACTTCCTACACCTTTGCGTGGGTAGATAGGCATCCCTGCCATACTTCTAACGAAATCACTCGCCCTTGAGATGTTTTTAGTAAAGTTAGCATCTTGATCCTCACCAAACTCCCAGACACTTCCATTAAGTGTGTTTGCACTCCCACCGCCTATGTAATACTCTAACCTACCATCAGCCTCTACATATCTCCATTGATTATCTGATGAAGGCTGTGAGCCATGTTCAGCACCTAAGTCCTGCCCATCTTTAAATAGTACAGAATACCCAGAACCTGCTGAGTAGTGATAAAATAAGTGTGATGTTCCACTAGCCACCCAATTAGGTGATAGTATAGATCGTTGCGAATATTTTGCCATCTCTGGTAAAACTTGAGCAACATCAGACTGTGAACAATATGATGCTTCGTAAGTACTCATTTAAGCCTCGTTATGGTTAAAGTCTAAAACTTCAAACTCTGCTAAGTTCTGCAACCTATAAATAAGTTCAGCAACCTCGCCTGTAGTCCTAGAGCTTGGTGATATTAAATCTGTTAATGATAATTTTCTAGCGAGTCCGATACACTTGTTTAAACTTTCAAATGTACCTAACAACTCTAATTCTTCGTTTACTACCTGCATATATTTAGAATTTTTATCCATTTATTGTCTCTCCCCATACTGTTGCTTGTCCTTTTACTATTTCAATCGTTTCTACTTGAAAGTTGCCTCTAGGTTTGTCAAACCATGTAACAATACCAAAAGCATGATTCCAATTATGTAAACGACCTCTGAGCCATTTGTTTTTTTCTGCACTCATATCTTTTAAACAACCCATTGACCACGCTCCTATAGTGCCAGAATCCAATTTAGTAAGCGAATGGCGTTGTATATCGTGGGTATGTCCATAAATAATGTTACTTCCATAAGCCTCAAGGTGTTTTTTTGCATGGTATGTTGTAGCGTATGCTCCATGTATAAAGTTCACTTTCCCAATCTTTAAAGGTTTGTTATAAGGCAGATATTTATATCCTCTCTCATCCCACTTACAGGATTTTCTAAATGTGTAATCCTTCATATATGGGTATTTCTCAACAAACCCATAGGTAAGCCACTCATCATGATTTCCTGCACAAATATAGCGTTCTACGCACCCTATTTTATCTAATACAGCATCAAACTGATCTATACCTTCATTTACTTGTTTTATTTCCTCATCAATTAAAGGTAACTGAAACTCCAATGGTGGAGTCTTAACTTTTTTATATCGGAACGGACTGCTGTTTTCCCACTCACCTACATCACCTAAGTTTATAAAGATGTCTGGTTTTATAAGTTCTAAGGCTTGTAAAACAACATTTACAGCACTCTGGTCATGTATTGGAAAGTGTTGGTCTGGTATTACTACTGCTCTTTTCAAAAAACTATCTCCTACCCCATCGTTTTTTAGGTTTTTTAGGACACTTACTTAAAAGTTCTATCCTATTTTCATTTTTAGCTATTCCACAATAACTAAAATCTTGTTCTTTTGTTGCAAAGGCACACATTCGGTCTATCTTTATGCAATTATCAAACAATTACAGAATCTCTATATGTACCAAATCATCAAAGTTGTTATCTTTAATCTCACCATCAGAATCCCAATCTCCACCCCATCTAACAACATAACCAAATTGCTTTGCTATTCCTCTCACCATGCCACCCATATAGTGAAAACGCTCTCTATCTTCCCAATCAATAGGATAAGGTGCTAAATCAACAGCTTTACCTTCAAGATGTTTACTATACTTAGTCTTTGTAGCACCTTTTTTAAGCAGTTCTTCCTGCCTATCTGGTGATCTTATGCCTTCAATGATAGTAACATCCATTATATCAATAAGTTTATCTAAAACCTCTCTTAATCTAGGATCAATACCTACCATCCTCTGCTTTGATCTATTTCCGAATCTTGGCATTACTTTTTCTTCCTTTTAATAGGCTTAAACATTGTTTTTTTCTTTTTAGAAGGTCTACCCCTCTTCTTTGCGTATGTACCCTTTCCGTAAGGCATTATTTTCTCCTAGTTTTAGATGGACTCCATTTAACTCTATTCGCCCAATATGCTCCAGACATCCTACCCCTAGCTATATTCTTTGCGTGTCTAGCCTTAAATGCTCTGCGTTGTGCAGGTGTTTGGTTAGTCCTTACACCTTGCTGACCAAATCTTATTAACTTAGTTCTTGTGCCAACTTTAGCCAGAACCATGTGAGACTTAGTCTTATGTGTTGGTGTTCTCTTGGGTTTATTAAAACCTTTAAGTCCAAACCTTGCTAGTCTAGGATCACGAGCCATTATTTTTTAGCTAAATCTTCAAGTATATCAGTAACCCAATCTATTAGCTTTTCTAATAGTTCTTGTTCCTGCTTTTCATTTAAGAAAGGTAGATTAAGTTTCTTATTTATTTTTGTAGCTAATTCTTCTTTTAATTCATCTGATTGCACATAACCAATAAACTCATCTTGATATTCTTCTACAATATGGTCTTTAGCTTTGTCTATAATCTTTGCTAATACTACTTTTTTTAACATCTATAACTCCCTTATTTTCTTGATTTTATATCCTAAATAAATAATTGTCATTACAGCCACAACACATTGTAAGGCTGTACTTAGTTCTGTAAGAGACAGTCCGTAATTCATTAAACTTGCAGATGACACTTTTAAACTATCCATTAAAGTTTTTCCTTTAATTCTTCTATATCTTCTAAAATAAATTCTAAAATAATATCCTGCCTTACATCAGAAGGAATAGGATCATCTTGTGCATCTTTCATTTCTTTTATATAGTTTGCTGTACGCTGACTTTCAACCTCTAAGAATTGCAATCTAGTGTTTAGTTGTCCATAACCATATACTAATGCACCAATAAACCCTACTGCCTGTATAATCATAGGTAGAGAAATTTTTAAACTACTTGAATCTGATATACCTTTAGGCTCTGGCATTACTTAGCGTTCCCATTTACTCTACCAGATAAGTAAGATACTTTCTCCTGTAAGTCTGAGAGTTCTCTTATTATATCTTCTCTGTGTCTTAAAGATGTATCATCAGACTTATTAAACCTATCTATAAGGCGAATAATAATCTGTTTAGCCTCTTCTGTTTCTTTAAGTATCTCATATATCTGCTTAGACTGCCCTTGATTTTCTATCTTTAAGTCCTCTAATGATTTAGCTTGTTCACTTGATCTTGTATTCATACTATATACAAGAAACATAAACATTGCACCAACCACAGCAACCATGCCACCCTCACTATACAACTCCATAAACTCAGTCATTTATATCTCAATTCCCTGTTAATGAAAAACTCATGTGACACATCACTACTTTCTAGTTTTACCCCATTTAAGAGGGTTGGCTTTGTCGTACCAAGCCTTTTCAAGCTGTTCAATTTCTCTTTGATGTCTTTCTTCAAGTTTTTGTATGCGTTCACTTTGATTTTCTAATTGTGTTTCTAATGTGTAAATCTTTTTTTCTAATGTTGTCCAAGCAAATATTAACGAGCCAAATATTGCAAAGATGTTTAGTAAGAATTTGAAGTTTAAAGTGATACTCATTGAATCACCACCTACTACCTCTGCTTTATATGACCTTGCTCCGTTTTTATCCATCTATTTCATAATTACAGATATAAGTGTCCTCACACCCTATTGCTGTTGATACTAATAAACAAATTATTCCTATATACACTATTGCCCCTGCTATTCTTATTAAGGTGTTCTTAATCATGGTTTGTAATACTTATTAAAATCCTCTGGGTTCTCTTCGTCTATTACAACAAATATAGGTGATACGATTGCATTACCTGTTCCAGAGCCACCTAATATTGCATATAAATACCTACCATCTTGATATGGTGATTTAATTGTGTCATTATCAAACAAATGTAGAAAACTTGTGTCACTAAAAACAGGCACATAAGTACCTTCTAATATTTCGTCTGTTTCTATTCTACGATTGCCATTGTAATCAATTATCTCACCTATACTTACTGTCCTATGTGGCTGAGATGGGAACTTACCCATGCCATTAATTTCTACCTGTTGGTTGTACCACATTGAAGATGCTTTTACAATCTTCTCTAAGTTGGCTTTGGTCTTTTTAGCTTTAGCACCTTCGCCTATTCTACTAAAAGCAGGTGCTGATGTTGTTGCTAATGTTGCCATGATAGCCATTGTAACAGCGAACTCAGCCAATGAATTACCTCTATTACTCAATACTAGATGTCCATTCACTATTACCCAATACCGACATTACTTGAGCGTGACTGAGTTTGTCATAAGAACTAAACACAGCAGGATCATTATCTGGATCATTATCACAAGCAAACTTTAATAGTGCTTTGGAACTATCTCCATCATCTCCATTATTCTTGCGTAGTGTGTCTTTACCACTTTGTATTGCATTAGCTATTAACGCATTAGATACAGGAATGGCTTCTAATAGGTCTGATTTGCTCATATCCGAGGTATAACTATAACCATAACTATCCATCCATGTTTTTATCTGTGCGACTGTATTTGAGTCTGTAGGAGCATCTGCTGAATTAATATCAGCTACAGGCACAACTAAGTATGCTCTTGATTTCCAACGACCACTATAGTCATCTGACCATCTATTTGTTTCTTCACTCATAATTAATTCCTTTAAGGTGTTGTTGTTGAACGATTAGTATCACCTTTTGCATAGCCATTAGGTTCTGCGTTTGGTGGTGATTTTAAGTCTCCTGTGGCATTACCACTTGTTGTACCATGATTGCTGTTACCACTTCTATCATATATGGTGCTATCTGTGTCTGGAAGTCCTGTTTTGCTATCTAAATTTCCAAAAGCAAAGTAACCTTTTAGATTATCACTATAACTATCTAATAGGTTAGAATGCCTACCTGCTGTATAGATTGCAGATATTTCTGAGCTACTAAGTGCTTTATTCCAGATTGCAAATCCCGACATATTACCATCATAAAAAAATGCAGTTTTGTTATTATGTGAACCTATTGGTGTACTATCTGCATTAGATAAATCTCTTGCTGATATTGTTGCAGTTGTTCCTAATTGTTCACCATCTTTATAGCATTTTGCTGATGTTCCTTCAATTAATAAAAATATATGATGCCATTCACCATCATTAGCACTTCCAAAATTATGCCAACTTCCTGTATTTACTCCTATTTGCCCTGTAGTACTACTATTAAAAGCAAATATCAATCTATCTGTACTTGTTGTGTCAAAAATGTATTTAAAAGTAGAATTTTGAGTTGATTTTACCCAAAGTGAAAAACTATAATTTCCTCCAGACATTTTAAAAGCATCTGTTTCCACATACGCATCAGTTCCATCAAAATCCAAAAAGTTATACGCAGAGTTTACCCCTGTTAGAAATGATTGGTCTGGCAGAACTGAGGAATAGACTAAGTCAGCAGAGTCTTGGTTGGTCATTGTGCCGACATTGCCGAGTACAGGTTTAAAAGATAGTTCAGTAAAATACCAACTACTCCCACTATCAACTAATCCCCATATTGCAAATCCATTACTAGCTGAACCACTTTCAGTAGTAGTAAAGTATGCGTAATGTGTTCCATTTGCATATCCTACTGTATTATCATCTACAAAATTATAAGCTAAGTCTCCTGCTGAAATTCTTAACCTTGCCACACCACTTGTTAATCCACCTATTGTAAACTTTACTCTATATGTTTGATTTGCTACAAAGCTATTTGCCATATTTGCGTTAAATTGATATACAGCACCAGTTGATGTGTCATCATATTCAAGTCTATTATCTGTAGTGTTAAATGTCCATTGAGATGCAGTTAATCTAAATGGATCATCATTATTACCACTTCCTTCCATATTAGGATCTGCACTCGCTTCTATTCCAAGAACAGGCTCATTTACATCGATTAAAGCGGGAAAAGTATCACTTAGGTCTGATTGAAGGACTTCTTTGATTGAAAAGCTATTTAACTTATATGCAGTTGATGCTGCACCTGAAGTTAAACCATTAAATGAGCCATCGGAATCTGGTGACCAATAAAGTGTATCTTGTGTTGAATAATTATGAAAACCTGTATTAGGATTATTATCGCCATCACCCAATCTATACTTAAAAGTACCTTCAGCAACATCAATAGTTATCTTATATAGTTTACCTGCTTTAAAAGATATTCTATTACCGAAACCATCACGAGGGTCAATGTCTGCATTACCACCATCTAATCCAACTATCTGACCTCCTGTCATTTTAACATCATTATGAAGAAGCCAATAGTCATTATCTTCACCAAAATCTAATTCTTGATTTAATTGTGAATCTGCAACTAACTCTCCACTTAACTCTTCTGAACTACTCTCAAATGCCCCCATGTCATAACCTGCAACCATTTGCTGTACTATGTCATCTGATGCCATTGATGTCATTGTACCATCGTTTGAGTTAGAACTTGAATCTGCTATGGTAGGATATGCCTTACTTGTGTCATCGCCCATTCTCCAATAACCTACCAACCCACTAAGTGAAGATTCATCATAAGTAATTCCTTGCTGATATATAGCGTAAACTTCTTCGGCTGATTTGGTTGTGTTGTAAATTGATGTTGATGATAGTGAGCCATTATATTCTTGATTTGAGTTATAATTTGCAATTCTATTTATATCAAAATCACCACTTTTACTTGAACTTGTACCTACCTCACTTCCATTAAGATAGCACTTAATAGTATCACTCGAATCACGAGTAATTGTTATATTATTCCAAGTACCATCAAGAGGTAGTGTTGTGCTTAATGAAATAGTAAAAACACTAACTGAATTAAATGCAATACCAAATCTTGTTCCTGTATTTTGAGTTCTGACAAATCCAGATTCTGTACTATGCCCTAATAAATAATTAGTTCCTGTATGAGTAGTATTGTACCAAAAATTAAAAGTAAACTCACCTGTCAAAGATATATCAGAATCAAGTGCGATATAATCATTACTACCA
>Ga0181401_1001052_pt1 | contig 11104 bp, 15 predicted proteins | sample 24SPOviralmetaG_FD_130130 | JGI IMG/M metagenome (GOLD analysis project Ga0181401, IMG submission 130130) | Marine viral communities from the oligotrophic San Pedro Time Series (SPOT) site, San Pedro Channel, CA, USA - 24 SPOT_SRF_2011-07-20 | ecosystem: Environmental > Aquatic > Marine > Strait...
CATTCTATACGACACCTACTACTTCGATTAAATTCTTCGCAACAGATTGAACACTCACTCATCTCTTACACTACTTTCTTTTTTTTCTTAAACTTTATTTTTTTTTGTTATTTTTTTTAACACCCTCGTTATTTTTTTTTAATTAAAATATAAATTTAATTATCAATGGATCAAGAACAAATAATAAAAAAAAAAGAATATAATAAAATTTTTCGCCAAAATAATCCAGAGAAAATAAAAGAATATCAGTTAAAATATAGAATAAAAAATAAAGATAAAATAAATGAATATCAAAAAAATTACCGAAAAAAAAATATGGAAAAATATAAAGAATACCAACAAAAATACCAATCAAAATATAAAAAAAATAAACCCGAACTTACTAATGAAAACAAACCCGAACTTACCAATGAAAATAAACCCGAACTTACTAATGAAAACAAACCCGAACTTACTAATGAAAACAAACCCGAACTTACTAATGACAAAGATTATAAAAAAAAACTTAGACTTGAAAAACAACGTATATGGAGAAAAAAAAATAAAGATAAAATTAATGAAAGACGCAGAGAATTATATAAACAAAAAAAAAATAAATAAATTTTAATTTCCATTTTCTTTTTTTTTTGTTTTGTTTTGTTTTATTGTTTTTTGTTTTATTTTTTTATTGTTTTATTGTTTTATTGTTTTATTGTTTTATTTTTTTTTGTTTTTTGTTTTTTGTTTTTTGTTTTTTGTTTTTTTGTTTTATTGTTTTTCAAATTCTTCTTCTTCCAGTTCCGCAGATTTACAAACTAACTCATTATCATTTTCTTCATCACTTGAATCCGAATCACATTCAAATGAACGGAAATCTTCTGAATGGCGGAAACAATACATTTTTTTAGCACCATCGGGTTTAATTGTACCCGTAGATTTACATGCTTCACCCTTTTTATTAATTCCAGAACAAATTACTCTTTGTTTACCAGTTTTTTTAATATTTGATTCTGTATCTACCTTACTAGTAGATTTCATTCCCGTAGTTTTTTTATTATTTTTTGTTATATCTCTAACTTTATTTTCTACATCTTTTTTAGAAACATCCATTATATTATCAAAGTCATCTAATGATAATCCATGCTCTTCAGCATAATCTTCTGCTTTTTTAGATTTAAAACGTTTAATATTATCTTTCTTAACTTGTTCGTCTTTACCTGCCGGTTTATGTGTTTCTAAAATTCCACGACTAATTTCAATTAATGACTTATTTAATAACTGAATTAATTCATCTTTACCTTCTTCCTCTAATGAAAATTTATCACAAAATTTTTGAATAGACATTTCAAGTGTTTCCGTCATGATTCTTACGTAATGTTTTAGTACCCGAAGGTACTAATTTTTAAATATATATTTTTTTTGTAATTATGTTATACTAAATCTAAATTTTTTAATTACTATAATATTCTTCATTAAATTTACACATTTCTAATTTTAATTCATATGGATCATTTGGATATTTAACTACTATTTGAATTGGTTGTATAATATATAACATTAACCATATTAACATATTTACATATATAATTATGTTTATTCTAAATAATACCGAATTATTTTTTTTTATAATTCTATTATTATTTTCTATTATTTCACCTAACATACTTTCTGTACGCTCCTCAAATTTTTCCTCTTCTGTATAATATGAATAATTACTTGTATAATCAGAATCTTCGTCTTCTTCGTCTTCTTCGTCTTCTTCGTCTTCTTCGTCTTCTTCGTCTTCTTCGTCTTCATTTTCTTCTTTTTGTTCTATATTTTCATATTCACTCTCATTTTTAATATGTTCTTCTTCTTTTCTTTTCTTTTTATAATCCCATACTCGAATCATAACATTATCATCATTCTCACCGGTAGATTTATATTTAATATGTTCTTTTTCAAATTTTAATGGATAATACATTTGTTGATAAATTAAATGTCTAGATTTACTATCTAAGTTACAAATCTTTATAATTGTATTCTTTTTTACTAAATTAAGTAATTCTGACCGTAATTCTGATTTGTTATTTAATACATCAATTAAATCTTCCATGTAAATTTTTTTGGCATTCATTATATTTTTTTGTTTGTTAATTAAATAATCCTTTAAATTATTTTATTTTTGTAAATTTTTATTTAAAGACAAAAAATTATATAAATATAAATGACTATTATTCATGATTATTTAACATTAACAGAAAAATATAAAAAAGAATATTCCGAAAAAACTTTATTATTAATGCAAGTTGGATCTTTTTTTGAATGTTATGCTTTATTAACCGACGATAATAATTATGAAGGTAGTAATATTCATGATTTTTCCGATATTAATGATTTAGTAATATCAAAAAAACATATTATACACAATGGAAAAAATGTTGTTATGGCAGGATTTGGAATTACACAAATTGAAAAATATGTTAGGAGATTACAAGAACATAATTATACAATTGTTGTTTATACACAAGATTCTAATAATAAAAATACCACTCGGAGTCTATCTTGCATATATTCACCCGGTACTTATTTTAGTAATGATTCAACGAATTTAACTAATATTACTACATGCATTTGGATTCATTATTCATCATCTAATAAATTAATGAATGAAAAATTAACAATTGGAATGTCAAGTATAGATATATATACAGGTGCTTCAAACAATTCTCAATATATTATTGATTTTATTAAAAGTCCCACCGTTTATGACGCATTAGAAAATTATTTGTGTATTAATAATCCCTCTGAATGTATTATTGTCTCAAATTATAAACTAGATTTTATTCTAGAACTTATCAATTGTAAATATCATAATTATACTTATGAACACGAATGGGTTAAAAATATATCTAAACAAAAATATCAATATGAAATTATTAAAACTTTTTTAACAAAAGAACCAGAATTAATTTTTGAAGAATGGAACATATCCACTCAAAGTTACTGTTTATTAATACAATTTATTTATAAACATAATCCAAATCTTATTAAAAAATTACAAAATCCATCTTCATTAAATACTGAAAAGAAATTAATTCTTGCTAATCATTCTTTAAAACAACTAAATATTATACCAGATAATAATCATACCGGTAAATTAAGTTGTTTATCAAATTTATTAAATAATTGTGTTACAAATATGGGTAAAAGAGCATTTAACTCTGAATTACTCAATCCATCTATTGATTTTGATTATTTAAATACAATTTATAATATAACCGAACATTGTATTAATAATAATTTATGGTTAGTTATCAGAAATTACCTATCTGGTATTAAAGATCTATCTAAAATTTATAGAAAAATTATATTAGGTAAATTAAGTCCTAAAGATTTTTATATTATATATTCAAATTTAACTGTTATCAACTTAATATTTTTACATATTTCTAAAGATAAAAATTTACTAAATTTCATTGATACAGAATCTGTTTCATTTTGTATATCTACTATTCAAGATTATATATTAACACATCTTAATTTAAATTATTGTGTAAAATATGACGATTTATCATTTGATAAATTTAGTTTAAATAATATTAATGAAGTTATGCTATTTAATGAATCTTATAATGATGATTTAAACACAAATTATAATACATTAAAATCAGACTTTAATAAATTAATGTCTATTAAAGATTTTTTAGAAATTAGTTTAAAAGAATACGAAATTTCATCTAAAACAAATACTAAAAAAACTGAAAATTCTGAATATATTAAACTTCACGAATGTCCAAAAACTGAACCAACTTTAATTGGAACATCAAGAAGATTAAATATACTAAAAAAAATATTAAATGACCATCCCAATTTAAACAAAACTACAAATAAAGAATTAAATATTAGTTCTGTAGAAATTAAAAATCACTCTGGTAGTAATTCTTTTATTACTTCACCAGAAATTAACTCTATCTCAAAAAATATTATCAAATATAAAGAAAAATTTTTTAATAATCTATCTTCCGAATTTAATAAGTTCTCAACTAATTTTATCTCTAAATTTGATAAAGAACTTAATATTATTATTGATTATGCTACCCGTTGTGACATTCTACAAAATAGATGTTATATTGCTGAAACATTCTCTTATAATAAACCCACTATTATTAATTCACCTAACTCATTTGTAAATTTTAAACAATTAAGACACCCACTAATAGAAAAAATTAACACTAATGAAATATATATAGCAAATGATTTAAATTTTGAAGAATCGTGCAATGGTTATCTATTATACGGAACAAATGCAGTAGGTAAAACAAGTTTTATTAAAAGTATCGGTATATCTATTATCATGGCACAAGCAGGTCTTTTTGTACCTGCTGATTCTTTTACATTCTCTGTTTATAAAAGTATATATACCAGAATTTTAGGCATAGATAATCTTTTTAAAGGATTATCAACCTTTGCAGTAGAAATGACAGAATTAAGAAGTATTCTTAAAAATGCAAATAATAATAGTTTAATATTAGGCGATGAAGTATGCTCTGGAACCGAAAGCACATCCGCATTAAGTATTTTTACTGCTGCTATTAATTATTTATCTAAAAAAAAATGTAATTTTATTTTTGCTACACATTTTCATGAAATTATAAAATATGAAGAAATTAAAAATATTAATACTTTAAAATTATTACATATGTCCGTTATTTACGATAAATCTAAAGATAAATTAATATATGATAGAATTTTGAAAAATGGACCAGGTGATAATATGTATGGACTTGAAGTTTGTAAATCTCTTAATCTACCCCCAGATTTTTTAGAATTAGCACATGATATTCGCACTAAATATAATAAATCAAACTCGTTTTCATCTAATAATCTAATAATTGAAAAAAAAACAAGTTCATATAATCGTTCTAAAATTAAAGGATTATGCGAAATATGTAAAGAAACTGAAGGAACTGAAGTTCATCATCTAATTTATCAAAAAGAATTTGAAAATTATAAAATGAATAAATTAATGAAAAATCATAAAGCAAATTTAATTAATATATGCGAAAAATGCCATGATAAAATACACGCCGAAAATTCACAATTAAAAATTTATAAAACTACAAATGGGTACGAAATTATGTAATTTATTTTGTAAAATAATAATAATTATAAATTATAATGGAAAATGACCAATTAAAAATGTTTATATTAACTATATTAATTGATATTGGATTAATATACTTACTATTATATCAAAAATTGAATATAACTGATTATATTTTTTGTTATATTATATTAATTAGTCATTTATTATTTTTATATGGACTATGGAATAATAATGAACAATTACTCGACTTTTTACATTATCTAATATTTATTTTTTTATCAATTACTATATTCGTTGAAAACATTTACCTTTTAACTATTTCATTATTTTTAATTTCTATTATTCAAATATTATGGATAATAGAAGAAAGGTGTATTTTAAATAAAAAAGGAGAAATTAATAATTTTGGATACGGTAAAGAAATAAATATTTGTTCTTTAATATTAACTATTATTCTCTCTATTAAAATTGGTTATAAATATAACAAATAAATACTTATTATTTATCTGGTACATGATAATTATATTTTATACTCCATATTAAATAATATTCTTTCTCGGAAAATGTATTATAATTATTTTTTTTTAATATATTCTCAAAACGATTTATACTTAAAAAACTTAATTTATATGAATTAATTATCGGATACACATTATTTGCAAACTTTTCTGAAAATTTTATAATCAATAAATGCCTATATAAACTATCATTATTAATACTTTTATAATAGTTATATAAAGTTTTATTACATAATATTAATTTTATATAATCATTATATTCTAAATATTTATAAAAATTAAAATCTATTATTTTTTCCATTACAATTTTTTTTCTATAATAAAGATAAATTTTATAATTAATTTAAAATGTTTTATCTTTTCAAAAATCTTAAAAATTCATCCGGTAAATATTCACACCTTACAAATTATGTAAATACTTTACAATTTATTACTTTACCAAAACATGATATATATCCTCATTATAATAATTTTTTAATGAAAGATGTTCAAACAAATATTATTGTTCATTCTGGAAAACTTTTACTAAATTTAAATAAATTTCAAAAAAAAATAAAGAGAATAAAGCATTATTTTGTGAACCTTCAATTCTATTTAAAACTGAAAAAGAACATGATATTATTTTAACAAATCAAAAATATATTTTAACTATTCCACCTGGTATTCTTTTCTCCTTTTATTCATATGATACTGCGATTTTTCAGTTAATGTTTAAATCAAACGGTGAAAGTAAAAATTATATTATTAATAAAAATTATACCTATAATTTATCTTTCATTGAAAAACTTAAATAAAAATTACTTAAGAACTAATTATATAATTAAATTAAAATGTATAGTTTAATACCCATTAAAAATAACGATTATCCTAATAGATTATATCCCGATAAACTTTACTATTCTGAATATAAAGAGAAAAGACCATTTTATTTTTATAAAAATAATAATACACACACAGAAGACTGTAAAGATTATGATCCACTTGTTCCTCATATAGAAAATTTTAAAGATAAAATTTCTTTTATTACAAATGAATATATCTTGAATAGTTTAAAATTTGAATGGTGTGATTATTTTATAGATTACATTGAGGGAGAAGAAATAAACTCTGCTATGTTACCAATAAATCCATATTCTCCAACCGGCATTGGTGGTCTTGGAACTTTAAAAAAATGGGGACCAAATCAATTTGCTCATTCTATTATTATCTCATTTGATAATAATAATAACTGTTTTCAATTATTAATTATTAATAAAAACAATAATTATTCTTTACCAACTGGTGAAATTAACTGTAATGATATTATTAATTATGATATTTATAAAAATTTAAAAGATATAATAGATATTAATAATGCAAAATTTGTATATTCTGGTTATTTAAATAGTTCAAAAAATACAGATCATGCATGGATTGAAATTACTGTATATTTATTTATTTTAAATAATTCTAAAAGAATGAATTTACTAAATTATATTAAAAATAATTCTTATAAAAATTTTAAACTAATTAATCTAGATAAAGAAGACCCGGATTATAAATTAATGAATATAAATGATATGTATTTTTTAAATATGGTTCATAATTTTATTTAATTAAATTTTTTTTATTTATATATATATATATATATATAAAATGCAGGCTGTACTAAAGTTTATTTATGTTTTCTGTTTGGTTGTAGTATTAGTTGGTGGGACAAATTGGTTAGTCACCGCAATTAATTCTTGGGAAAATGATGATGAATCCGTACCTGATCTATTACAAACACAGATCGGTCTATCATCATCTACAAGTAATTGGATATATTTAGTTGTATCTATTTTTACAATAGTATTAGTAAGTATTGATTTATTCAAATTACTCACTAAAAAGAAACAACCAGTTGCAGGCAATTTTGGTTTAAATAGATTTAATCTTTTTTAGAAAAACAATTTAATCTAGTAAATATTTTATATATTTTATTTCTTATGTACTTATATACACTTTGAACTAATAAAGAATTTTTTAATAATTTTAAAATTTTTTCTATTTGTTCATCTGTAGTTTCAAATCCAATTTTTTCGAATATTTCATCTATTATAATTATAACCATATTTTCATACTGTTCATCCGTTAACTTTTTTAATATTTTTTTATTTATTGTTAAAAAATCAATTGCATTTACTATTATATCTAAATAATCAATCTGTTCTGTCCTTTTTATATATAAACTGTCTAATCCAACCAATTTTAATTCATTTAATAAACGTTTATATAATGTTTCATTCTTTAAAATTTTTAAATCAACTAATTTCATATATATAATAATAAGTTATAATAAAAATAAATTAATTCTAATTAATTAATTAATTAATGGAAACATTAGAAGAGGTTAAGAACAAAGAAACAAAATGCCTTAAATGTTGTTGCATAACAAGTGCTATATTAGGTCTTTTATTATATTTTAAAACAATTTAATGCAATTATTTAATATGATTTCTACAAACAGGTAAATATTCATTTGTACCGATTAATTTTTGATGTTTATTACTTACAAGTCTTTTTGTAAAATGTGCAGGAGTTCCATCTTTACATACCTTACAAAATGCATGTAATTTTGTAATACTATCTGCTAATGGAACCAAATCTAATATTTCACCAAATCTTTCTTGTTTATAATCACCATCTAATCCACATACATACATTGTTTTATTATCTGCTAATACTTTTTTACAAAAAGGAACTAATTTTGTAAAGAATTGTGCTTCATTTATACAAATGACATCATAATCATTATAATTTAAATTATCAAAATGTGAAATAAACTTACATGGTAAAACTTCTTTATCATGTGTGGACATATGTGTTGTGGAATATCTAGTATCTTCATGATAATTTAACATTAAAACTTTTAAATCTATACTTTCTAATCGTTTTGCTATTCTTAATAATTCTGTTGTTTTACCTGAAAACATTGGTCCAATTATTAAATTTAATGTAGAAATTCTATTCATTATATTAAAATTTATTAAAATTATTTCTTTAATTATATTTTAATTTTGTAAATAAATTATCTAGTTCTATATTCCTCACCAATTCGCGCATATCCAAAAACAACTGGATTATTTGGAGGAACCATTATATTATTTTTATTATTTGGAAAAACTGTTCCATCCAATGATACATTTTTTATTGAACCTGTACTAAATTGACCTTTATCATTATTCCAATAACCACATGGATTAGCATAAAATCCCCTACCCGATTGATTATTTACACATAAATCTTTACCAAAAAAATTATTTCCTATAGGAAAATTACCTGAAACAGGTTTAAATCTTTGAAATATTCCCCCAGACCATTGATAAGGTGGAGTATGATGTTGAGATGAAACTATCATATAATTATTATCATTCATTATTTATATAAATATACTAAATAAATTTAATTTCATTTAAAATTTTATTTAAAGAATTAATTTATATAAATATTAAATGAAATTTTATACAGAACAAGAAAAAATTGAATTACGCAAATTATGTTGGGAAAATGTAATTGATTTATTTAATAAAAAAAAATCAATGCCACCAAAAACAATTATTAAAACACAAATAAAACTTTTAAATAAATACAAAATTATTGGTAAAAATAAATATAAAACTGTTAAAGTTTTACAAAATTATTTTAATAATCCAAATAAAGAACTCGCTGAACAAATTTTTTGGAATACTGTTAAAAATAAAACTAATTAAAAAATTATTTAAAAAGGTAATAAATTATAAATTATAAATTATAATGTTTATGGAAATAAATGATCTAGATAAAATTGATGAATATTTAAAATCTCAAAATGAAATAATGTTATTAAAATTTGACAATAAAGAAAGTAAATATAATGAATACTTTAGTTCATTAGATTTAAAAATCATAAATATTACCGATAAAGATATTATATCTTTTTATGAAATAGAAACATTACCCACCGTTTTAGTATATAAAAATCGTAATTTATTAGACAGTATAATTGGATTTAAAACAAAAACCGAATTAATAAAAAATATCTTAAATTTAATTCAATAATATTTGTTTTAATTGTTCATATGTAAATATTCTTAAAAAATTATATATTCTATTTTTACTAAATTTAAATATATACTTCTCTTTATAATTACTGTTTTTTGCTAATTTATCTCCACAATATACTAAATACTTATATAAATGATTTATACTTATAGTTGGTCCTAATCTATCATTTAAATTTAATAATAAATTTGGAAATTTTTCTATAAATTTAGGAAATAACACAACTAACGCTTTTATGAATTGTTCTTTATTAATTCTGAATGAATTATCTTTATTTGGACATTTTATAATATTATATCTGCTCCATGGAACTAATGTTAAATAATTATAATTAGAACTATCTATATCAAACACTTTTTCTACCCTCTTATTTTGTAAATTAATTTCTATACTAAACGGTTCATTTACACTATTAATTATACATTTAAAAAATGCCGATAAAAATTGTTTATATGGTATTGATTTTCGCTTTATTATATCAAAAAATATAGGATATTTTTTGCTTAAAGCAAATATTAATTCATTATGTGATTTTAACTTTAATATATTAACTTTATTAAATCTTTTTGTTCTATCTTGTAATAATGTTAATTTATTTATTGATTTCATTAATATATATATATAAAAAAATATATATATATATATATTAATGTTTTTATTTATTCTAATCTTATTAGCGTCAATTATAGTTTCAATTATAATATCAATTATTAATATAAATTCAAAAAAATATAAAAAAAATATTACACCACCGTCACCACATCCACCGTCACCACATCCACCGTCACCACATCCACCGTCACCACCATCTCCAGAACCAAGTCCAAGTTCTTATGATTGGCCTCCTGGTGATAGTAAATGTATACAAGGAATTGTTCAAAATGTTTGTTTTTCACCTTATCAGCATATACTTGGATCATTTGCTTTACAAAGTGCTGTTGAAAAAGAGATCGCATCAGAATCAGATTCTGGTAAACAAATAAAAGAATTAAGAGATAATGGATCTGAAGTATTATTTGGACTTGGTTCTGCTGGTGTTGCAAATAATGTAGAATGGAATGGTACTAATTGGAATAATGGATGGACATCAAATAATAATGGAAGTTGTTATCAAATTCGATATAATCCAGACAATATTGAAGGTAATAACGTTGATTTAATTTTACAAAGTATAAATACTGGATTACCAAATGCATTTGATGTTTATTTACCTTTAGGAGGTGCAGGTGCATTTGAAGATTCTCCAACTTGTTCTTATGTATGGGGTTCAGAAAAAACAAGTTGGGCAGAGCATATACAAGATACTAGTATTTGTTCTGATACACGAGGTCCTAATCCTATAAAAAAACCTAAAGATGCATGTAATGATTATTTTAATAATGATATTAATCCTATATTTGGAGGTGAATCAAAACAATCATTTTTACAATCTTGTATAAAATCAGTTGAAACTAGA
>Ga0181401_1001056_pt1 | contig 11093 bp, 6 predicted proteins | sample 24SPOviralmetaG_FD_130130 | JGI IMG/M metagenome (GOLD analysis project Ga0181401, IMG submission 130130) | Marine viral communities from the oligotrophic San Pedro Time Series (SPOT) site, San Pedro Channel, CA, USA - 24 SPOT_SRF_2011-07-20 | ecosystem: Environmental > Aquatic > Marine > Strait...
AACACCACTATATGTTAAGTCAGCAAATCGATGTGCTTCTTTAAACTCTTTTTCATCTGTGGTATAAACCCTGTTACCAAGGTTAAATGTTTTACCTACAATTGAATCTCTTACCTTGTAACTCTCAGCTCCGTTACCAAACGAATAGCAGTTGTAAAAATCTGTATTTACTATTGCGGGCAATGTTGCAGTTTGTGTTTGCTGATTTCCCTCGTGGAATCCATTTGAATCAATTTCGTATGTATCGGCAGATTCAAACCAAACATCAGGCAATGCGTCTTGAGGCTGAGTTTCAAATATTATAGTTCCATCAGCTCTGTATACAATTATAGTGGCAATTGCTACGGGTCTCCTGTTTGCAGAAATAGCACCTCCTCCACCACAAGCAACCGTTCCCCACATAGTTAAAAAACTAGGAGTAGCTCCTGTTCCATTCTCCCAATAAAATAAGTTTCTAGCTATACTTGGCTGAGCAAATGCTCCTTTTGTTGTTAAAAATTCATTATACTGACCGCTACCATAAAAGTTTGCTTGGTCTAATTCTGATTGAAAGTTTTCTCCTATAAAGAAATCAAACATATCATCATAATCTCTAGTAGCAACCATTGTTGTGTTTAAGGTCATTTTAATTTGGTCGCAACTACCTCCCCCATTTCTATAAAAATTCAAATCAATAGAAACCCTACTGCCTAAAGGTACATCAAAATCAGTCCAAGTAGCTCCATCATATGTTGACATAGGATACTTAACACCTGCATATTTTCCCGGAGGATTAGCTCCACTAAATTGCGTATAAAACCCATATTCGGTTTCATTATTTCTTTCTCCTCTTTGAAGCCCTTGAGTTATTGTAGCGTTTTGTTGTAAAATTATATTTAAGTTCTGCGTACTTAATTTTATATAAACACCTGCAAAACTATCTGTAGCTAAATCACCCGAAGCGTAAGATTGTTTTTCTAAAACAGTAACATATTTACAAGTTACAGCAGGTCCTGAAGCATCTGCTTTTATAATAAGCCTATCTCCTTTTTCTACTTTTTGTGCATTTTCTCCTTCTAATAAAAAATATGCTTCGTTACCATCTGTTGTTTGATAATATATAAACGAGTATATAGTGTCATAATTTTCTTCATCAGGCTTTATTGCAAACTTATAATAAGTAGCCCACTCAGGTGCAATTTGCCTTGTTGGTATAGTAACTTTTATATTATTTTTACTTGAAGATGCACTACAAGGAATGTGTAATGAATTATTGTCACTTACAAGTGCTGTGCTTGAACGACCATAATCGTCCATATACACTATACCTATTTCGTATCCTCTATTACTATGAAGGCTACCCGGGCTATCTGAAGATTGAAAACTAGCAGAAGCAAAAATTATGTCATAAAACTCATAAGCGTCTTGAGTTGTATCAGCTCCATTTGTTTGGTCATCAACAAATCTCATATAAGGAGCTTGTATAATTATTCTGTCATCTCCTATAGTGCCAAAATTATCAACTATAATAGGTTCATTATTTTGATATGCAGTAGCTCCTACAAGGTTAGCACCGCTAGTGGCACTAGCATATTTTTTTATGCTTCCACTTGTTGATGGTGCATCTAATTCATCAGGTATTATACAATTAAAGTCATCTGTAAAAGTAATTCCTTCGCAGGAAGTTAAATCAGGAGAAGGTGCGTAAACAGGCTTTATGTTAGCTGAAGTACCAACCGAACTTTGAAATTCAGAACTATTTACCAATTCATATATATTTGAATAATCCTGAGGTAAAACAAAACTTACAGCAATACTCAATTCAGGAGATTGTTGAGTGGGAGTAAAGTTTGGTGCAAACCAACCATCATATGTAGCACCTCCATTTTTTGAATGGTCCCAAGTTATATCAAAACTTAAAACAGAACCTTTCTTTAAATCATTTGTTATTTCTGTTAAATCAATAATACCTACATTTACGATTCTACTTCCTGATGACCTTGTTGGTATTTCATAAACAACTTGAGTTGTTGTAGTTGCTTCTATTATTTTTCCTGAATTAGGCTCACTAATTAAATCAACCGTATATTCTATTTGTGTTTTAACACCGTTTCTTTCTAAGTTATATCCATCTATATAATTACCATATATAAGCCTATTACCCATTACTGTTTGGGCTAAAGCAAAACGTGGTACATTGTCATATAGTCTTAATATCTCAGAGTCAGGAAGTATTGTAAATATATTACTGTTATCGAAATAATACGATTCAGTTGTGTTATCTGCAAATCCTCTGTCTTTTTTATTAAATTTATCTATAACTTTTATTATGCTATTTTGAGCTTCTTTAAATAATAATTCAATACTTTCTACTAACGGTCCTCCTGTATCGTAACCAACAGTAACTGAATTAAATTTATTCACCATTCCCTCATTTAAGTAACTATTTGTACTAAGCTCAAAATTTTTGGGTGAGAATGCAGGTTCTGAAAATGGAGATGTTGCTGAATATTCTCCATCTGCATACTTATATCTATATGCAAAACATATATACCTGTCTTCTAAATAATTTTCTTCTTCATCTCCCGTACTTCTTAAATTAATAGAAGGTGCATATAGTGGTGGTCTTTTTATAACCAATAATCTCTCAGCTAGTAAATCTGAGTTTCCATTGTAGTCAACACCCGATGCGTTTGGCTCAGGATACGCACTCTTTATATTTATAAATCTAGGTGCATTCTTATTATCTGTAAAAAACAATAAGTTTTCTACCAAGTCTACACCTGTTATCAAATATTCAGGGTCAAAGTTTAGCGTGGTGTCTGTAGATGTAAGTTGACCAACACTAATAACGTGATAATTAATTATAGCGTCCTTAGCGTTATATGATACTATCAGGTCTATCTTACCATTTGGTGCTCCCGCAGATATAGGAAAGTTACTATCGTGAACAAACCAATATATCGTTTCGTTAGCTCCATCCTCATATGCACCAATACATCTAGCAGATGTACTTAAATCCGTTCCATTAAATGATAATTTAGTTAAACCTAAGTTACCCTTAGTGTTTTCTATTACACCAATCTCAGAGTTTTCAGTAGAGCCCATGCGGACATTAACCGCATCTACATATTCGCCATCAGGTATAAGTCGCTCATCAACCGACTTATTCATTCTGCCTTTTATAAAGTTTCTTGTAATATTCGCCATATTATTTTATCCACTTATCTTGACCTCTTAGATTCATTAACAATCGTCCCGGATGGATGTTGCTTATTCTTATCTTAGCGTTTCTCAATAAAGCAGTCTTTCTCTTCTGTGCTCTTCGTACAACGTACTCCTGCACATTGAGTTTACTATTTAGTATGGCATACTCTATATATGCATACACATAATCTTCAAATAATTTATTTACACTAATTTTAGAGTCATCCCCGCCTTCCATACCATCAGATACATATTCAAGTATACAAAGCTCTCCACTCATACCTGAACTAAAGTTTATAACACCTGAACTTTTATCTATCTTAAATGTAGGATTTGCATTTGCTGTTTCTGTATTTAAACCATATCTAGCACCAATGCCATAATCAAAATACCAATTTCCTTCGTAAAGATATCCTTCCATACCATCAAACTGGCTTCCTTGATTTAAATATATACTTTTCTTTTTGTTTTTAATTCTATCGAAATCTATAGTTGAAAACTGAGGTCTAAGTATATTACCATCTACATCAAATAAAATATTACCTTCATTATCTTGAAGATATGCATTTGAATAATTAGTCTGAATATTCTCAGTTAATGGTCTTAATAAACCATCTTTATATATATTTACTCTAATCCAATTTACATAGTCAGAAGGTAAAACAAATCTTAAGTTGTCAGTTACAGATAGCTCTAGTATTTTAACTTCCTTGAACGCATCGTAATTAAGTTCTTGTATTGCTCGCTTTGCGTGAAACAATACCTTAAATCTTTCCTCGTTATTTACAAGTGAATGGTTTCCATTATACATCAACATAAAGTTGTTGACTATATCATACAAGCTGACATATTGGTATGAACCCCAATTTGCATCTTTAGGGTCAACTCCTCCATTTTCATAATATTGATATTCTGATATATATGCCATTATTGTTGATTATCTTTTTGTTCTTCTAAATTAGCAAACTGAACTACCTGAGCTTCTCTTATTTGCATACCTGAATATTGAAGTATTTTAGTTACTAAATTTACTTCATCATCAATTGGCAACTCAAAGTCTTGATAATCCGATTGCGATTGGTCAAATACAGGCTCTCCACTTGATAACGTACTATATGTCCACTTAGGGTCTTTCGGGTATCTAATATACTGACTAAATATCTGTCCTGGATTGTTTATTGTTTTTGGCAATACTGTTATTGAATCACTATTCAAAGAATATGCTGGAAACGTTTTAGTAGGTGCTGTAAGCAATGAGTTAGCTAGCATACTAATCTTGCTGTTAGTTACTTTCTCTGCTTCATAACTTTCATTTTTAAATATAGAATACCCGTCTCCTACTACTGCAAATATACCTTCGTCTAAAGCTAATTGAGTATCACTAAGTACATTTAAGACTTCTGCTTGTTCAAGAGTAGTTGTGTTAACTACAATATCCCCAACAGTAACTGTTGTTGTAAATGTAGCTGTAGCATCAACTAACTGCAATGCTTGAACTAGAGTATTAGTACCACTAATTCTGAATGTAGTATATGCCAACACCTTATTCAATAAATAGTAATCATCTCCTGTAGTTATTTGAGATGGTGTAAAATATTTATTATAATTTTTTTGGTCAAAGTTTCTTATTGTTGAGAATGTATCTATAGACTCCTCTATACCTTTTGTCATATCAGCATACTCAGACCCTGATATCCTAGCGTTCTCTTTATTTATAGCCGTATTGTAATTACTAAAGTAATTCTCAAAGATTTCTAGCTGTGCTTGCTTAGCAAAAAGATTAAAATCCTGTGGAGATATATACCCATAGTTGTTCTTGTTAAGAACCGAAAAGACTGTATTTCTTACTGAGTTTATCATAATAAACTTTTGTACAAAGATAACAAAAAAAAAGAGTCCGATGGAAAATCGGACTCTTGTAATATATACTATATATGCTCGTTATCCTTCTATAAGATTCTCAAGCATTTTTAGTGAGTCAATTCCTTCATCACTCTGCAAGTATGATGTTGCTAAATACAATGGGTCTTCATTGAATGGAACAACAAGCATTCTTGTTTTGTTAGATGGTGTATTAAACCATATCTCCTTTTTGTTTTTTCTAAAGGTTAATAACCCTTTATCAAAGAATAATTGAACTATACCTTGAACCTTTACTGTTGGGTCATTAATAGCTTCTAAGAAATCACTTGGATTGCTTTTAGCAAAAATCAACATATCTCTTTTTAATTCAGCAGTAGATACTCTAGATGTATCTTTACCAAACAATACACGAGATAATGATTCAATCTGCTCAATAGATAACTTACTTGCTTCAACAAGTGCATCAACCTCAAGATTTAAAATTTCAACCTCTTCTTCTGCATCCTTAGCTTCATCGATTTCTACAAATTTACTTCCATTCATAGGATGATAATGTAAAAATTCTTGTAGTACAGGATTATTTTTAGGAACGTGAAGCATACCATCTTCAAAAACAATTGGCTCTAAAATAAGATTACCATCTTGCTCGTCTTCAAATGGAGACTTTTGGTTTCTAGCATATCTAAGTGGTCTGTTTTCATTTCTTTCTTCATCGAAGTAAAGCAATGAATAGCTCCTAGAACTTTTCGTTGGTATCATAAACGATAAGGGAGCTCTTTCTGATTTTAATCTGTAGGTTTTTGCTACAGCTATTTTTTTATTTTTCATTTGATTTAATTTATAATTTTAAAAAAAAGGGGTGATATTTCACACCCCTTATAATATTAGTTACTCCTAGTCTTTAAATATAAAGAAGTTGTTTGCACCCATAGTACATACAGCTCTCTCAGAAAGGAAGTGTACTTCCATTGCATCAAGGTCGCTGTTCATTGCACCACCTGCTGAACCTGTAATCCACGTTTTGTAACGTCTGTCTTCAGTTTCTGAAGCTCTGTATCGAACGTGTAAGAAAGGTCGCTTAGCGTTCTTTCCAAGAACTTGGTCGTAAACAGTAGTAGAACCCGCAGGTACTAATAATCCGTTTACAACTTCACCCCCTGTAAGACCACCACGCATAGTTGGGTCGTTTAGGTATTTCCAATCAGTCTTGTAGAAATCATAACCTCTACGGAATCCTGTGAAACCTAAGTTAAGAGCCATATCCTTATCGTTGTCAAATAGTCCGTAAGACGTACCACCTGCACCGTAAGAATTTTGAGCTGCTAACATATCATCGATATCAAAACCAAAATTTCTGTTCAAGAAAATAACATTCTCTTCAATAGAACCTTGCTTATCTAATCGTCTGATAATGTCGTCAAAATCTGATAATGATTCAGGGTTTCCTCCTGACCATACATTTCCTCTATTCTCTACTGTGTAAAAAATACCTTCAGTTCCTTTGTTACCTACAGCACCACCTGCTGCAATTGCACCTGAACCTGCTTCAGCAGGAACTGCTTCAATCATTGAGGTCTCTAAGTAATCATCAAAACGTAAACGAGTTTCGTGCTCTGATTTTAAGTACCAAAGGTATCCTGTAGCACCGTTTTCAGTAGTTACTTCTACCCATCCGATTTGAGCCATATCAGAACCTGATACTGCATACTTATCTTTAAGGATAATTGGAGATGTTTCAAAAATCTCATCGTCTGCTTCTAAAGAACCTGTCATTCCAGCTTGTCCTTTTTTAAACTCAGAACCATAAACAAATATTTCAAAAACATTAGTTGCATCGCCATTAGCAAAACCTTGTGCATCGTAAAACGCTACATCAATAGTTCCTGCCGCAGTATCTACATCTGTTACAATAGCTTTGTTAGTAGTAGCTACACCAGCTGCAATTGTTTTAGAGCTAATCATAATAGTTTGACCTACTCTGATAGCAATAGAACCTGCTGTTCCTATAGTAGTAGCACGGTTAGGTACTAACGTATCGTTGATGGTGATTGTAGCTGTATCTACATAAGCTACTGCCGCTGGTGGCGTATAAGTAGCTGCTGAAGTACAGTTTACATATTTAGTGTGAAGTCTTCCTTGCTCAGCCCATTTGATAAGGTCAGAGTTAGAAGGCATTTCTGCTCCTACCATTCTAAGGAATGAGGAGATTGTACGATTACCATATCTCTCAAATTCTTTCTCATAAGTATCAGGTAGATACTGATTCAAGAAATCAAAGTTGGTAATATAATTTGTTGCGAGTGGGACTTGCTGTGCACTTGGCTGCAAATCAAACCCGGGGGTTGTTTGGACACTTCCTGCCATAATTTTTCTTTTTTAATTTTTAAACTTATTTTTTACTTCTAATTTTTAAACCTCTACCCGAGTCGTTGCCGAGAGATTTAATTTGCATCCCGCCTTTAGAAGTAACTTCAGGTGTTTTACGTTCAGACATATTAATGTTTTTCGTCTTACGCATTACATCGTCAGTTGCCTCTGCTTTACCTTGTTCGTAAAAGAACTTGGCAAACTTTTCAGGATTCATTGCAATAGACAAAGCCTTGTGGTATCCTACTGCATCTTCGATAAGTCCATCTTCATTCAAAAACTTCCCTATGAAGTTGTTTGGGTCAGATTGAGCTTTCTTTAGTTCAGTAGCATCACCCGGAGAATAAGTTACCTTTTTATCGTCAAGCGTGAACTCAAAACCTTTGAACTCACTTCCGAATACGTTATCAGTTTTCTTATAAAACCAATCACGCTTTCTTTGTAACTCTTCTTCGTAAGTCTTTGATGACTCTATATATTGTTTATATGCCTCAAGGTCTTTCGCATCACTTTCAGAAATAGAACTCCCACTTGACTCAAGGGGAACTCTGTACTTTTCCTTCTGCTCATTGAAATACTTCTTAGCTTTAGCAATAGTCTTTTTTCTTGCTATTTTGATTTTCTTAATGTCAGCATCATCATCTACATCCTCATCATATGAGTAGTCCTCCATTAGCATATCAATGTCTTCGGAGTCTAATCCTTCTTCAGTTGCACTAAGATATTCTCGTAGCAATGTATCAGGGGTCAATTCATCAAAGTCTTTGTTTAATCTAACAAAGTCATCAATTCCTCGCCCTGTTTCTTTTTTGTACTTATAATAAGCTGCAACATCTTCAGGCATCTCTTCAGATTCCTGAGCTGCTGTAAGCTCATCAAGAGAATTAATTTCTCTTCCGTACTTATTCTTAATAAATGAAAGAACACTTTCCTCGTTTAACTCTGAGGGTTGAGTTGTATCTTCTTGTGTTTCAACTTCTGTTTCTACACTTTTGGTTTCTTCTTGAGCAACAACCTCAGTTGTTTCTTCAGATTCAACCTCTTCACTTAACTTTTCTTCGTGCTTTTCGAGTAGCTCCTGTTCAACTTGTTGTACAGACTTTTCCTCAACAACACCTACTTCTTTTACTTTAATTTCCATTTGATTTGATTTTATGCAAAATTAAACAAAAAATAATTATGTTTTTTACCTAGGTTCAAACTCAGCTAGGTCAAATCCATCTAGACTATCCTCGTTAGATTCAAAGGTCATAGGTGGTAAATTATTCTTTCTTTGATTTATTAGTTTTGATTGCTCAGAGTTTTGTTGGCTAATTCTATCTGACTTAGCTTTTTCTCTTTGGTCTTCTCTATTCTGAAGCTGCTGTGATTCCATACCTCTTAGCTGCATATTAAGACTAAACTCTTTATCCATTAGCCTCTCTTTGAGCATTGCTTCATTCTTTAATTTCTCTATTTCAAAAGCTACCTCTGCTTGCTTAAGTTGCATTTTAGCCTGAGCTTCTGCTTGCATTTTTTGCATAGATGTTTGAGCAGCTAACTGCTGAGACTGCATTTGTTGCTGTGCTTGCCTATCTTGTTGCTGCATAGCCATCTTTTCTTCTCTCTCTTGCTTAGCTTTACGTTTTACTTTTAGTAACTGATTAGCTAACTTAATATTTCTAATCTCACGAATATCAATAGCATCCTCAAGATTTATATCTCCTTTAGATAATGCCATTTGAATGTTTTGCTCAAGCTGAGATTTCTGCTCCTCATCAGGAGATACTTCAATAAATATTCCAAAGTCATATAAGTATAGCTCATTTATATCATTTAATATAGATACATTATACTTACCTATCTTATTAATAAATTCATCCTTAAAGTCTGCATACTCTAATACATCACTTACTCTGTAAGATAAACTTTCTGCTAGTGACCTATACACATAAAGACTTCCATCTAATATATGTCTAGTTGCAGTATTTGAATTTGCTGCTGCTAGTTTCTGTAAACCAACTAAAGCATTCGGGTCAGGTGTGCTACCATCTCTGGCTTCATTAAGACCTGTTACATTTCTGATTTGGTTTAGATAATGATTATAGTTACCTATCAGCATTTGTGCTTTAGATGCACCTGAGTTTGATGTTAGCTGCTGTATTGGTACTCTTGCGTTGTTAAATTCACCATCGCCTGTATAGCTTCTACCAATAACACTACCCGTTTGGAAATATAGTCTTAATGCATCTTCAGGATTGTATGCTGCTCCTGTACCTAGGTCTACTTCATTTAAACCATCAGCATCAATAAATACACCGTCAGGCACAACCTTGGCAATAACCTGCTGTAGTTTTAAATGAGTAATCTGAATCAAGTCAGCAAAAGGTATCATACGTCTAACTAAAGACTCTATAACGCCTTTATACATTCTTGGTGCTACAGCAACATAATTAGGAAGTGCGTGCTGTGTAGCAGACTTTGGTCTAACCATATTCTCAGCCATCTCCCATTTAAGTATTATGTTAGTACCCATAACCATAACTCCATTATACCAAACATCAATGGTCTTTTCTACTTTTTCAAATGACCCTTCCTCCATCATCTCTTCAGGCGGATTAAATTGGTCATCTTTTTCTACCATCGATATAGCTCCACTATCTTTAATCTTTTTCTTATATACAACCTTTTTAGTTGTCTTATAATTAAAATACATTAAAGTGGTAGTATCTCTGTAAAATATATCGTTATCGTAATACTGAGCTACATTATAGTAATCATACCAAGACTGACCATATTTAGATATTTCTTCTAAATCTGAATTAGTCAATGTAGGGTCTATTTTCTTTAGCTCAATTATTGGAACTGTTTTAATCTCACCCCAATAAAAACAATCTTTAAAATTAGGGTCTTCGGTGTAACTATAAACAATATTTGCAGGGTCAACATATTCAACCTTTACGCCTGAACCCGGTAAAAACTCTGTCTTAGCTACACCCATACCTAATACAGTTAAGTCATAATCAATTCTCTTACGAATGTCATCGTAATGGTTTTCGTCAAACATTGTATCAATAGCAGTCTCTTCTGCTATCTCAATTGCAGGCTTATACTTAAGCTGCATATACAATGCTAATTCTTCATCTGTTTCAGGTAGTTCTTCTGAATCTACAGTAAACGGATTTACTCCTGTATTTTCTTGTATTTTTTGAAGGAATGGTTTTGCAATCATTTGCCCTTCAATCATTTCTTGAAACTTGCTTCTTTTAGATTGAGATAAAGCATCTTGAGAATATGCCTTTACTTTGAATAACCTATCAGACATTCCGTTGACAACAATGTCAACAAACTTAGGTAGTATAGGAACAGGTGTCCAATCTAGGTTTAAATATGATAAATCACCATCTACGGCTAACTCATTTTTATATTTTCCTACAGATTGCTCTCCTCTTGCATATAGTCTTAATCTGTGAAATTCTCCCCATTGGCTGTAAAATCTACATTGTCTCCCGTCCTTCTTGAACCATTCATATTGAATTGCTTGTCCAATCTGTAAACCAAATTCATCAGTAGCTTTCTCAGCATCTGATACAAATTGACTAGGGAATCCTGTAGATGATATGTTTATTTTAACATCGTTCATCTAATAATTTCGCTAATATTTCCTTTATTGCTATACTTTGCAAAGTTAATCTTTA
>Ga0181401_1001064_pt1 | contig 11048 bp, 14 predicted proteins | sample 24SPOviralmetaG_FD_130130 | JGI IMG/M metagenome (GOLD analysis project Ga0181401, IMG submission 130130) | Marine viral communities from the oligotrophic San Pedro Time Series (SPOT) site, San Pedro Channel, CA, USA - 24 SPOT_SRF_2011-07-20 | ecosystem: Environmental > Aquatic > Marine > Strait...
GCCGTTTTCACATATTGTTCGAGAACAGACTGAGCGAGCAGCTCGCCCACGCGACCGATTTGGTGCGCGTTGTTTACGGATGGGAAGGACACTATTTTTCCTTGTCCTCAAGGCGGTCGAGCTTATTGAGACGACGATTTGTCATCTCGTTAAAAAACGTAAACAGTTGCGTGATTTTGCTCTCGCTGTCTTTGAGCCGCTCGTCCATGCGGTCGGTCTTGTTTTCCAGCGAAGATATGGCGCGACTAAACCACCAGAGCATTGCCATGGCAGCAGTTAAAATTGGCCAATAAGCAAGTAAGGTCTCGCCAAAATTCATCGGAATTAACCCTCGCGGATTATTCGGTAAAGCCGCCACGATACGATGACTAGAGCGAATGCAGCACCGAGGAACTGCATCCACTCGGTTGCGCCAGACATCCAGACGGGTGACGTAATGACACCAGCCCCGATGACGAGGTCATGTGCAACCTTGGTTTCCACCTTATTTGTTCCGCGCTCGGCCAATGTTCAACGCCAATACGTCGATGACTTTATAGCCGATGTTGTAAGCCTTCTGGGCTTTCTTGACGACTTCGTCATCTTTCGGGGTTTTTGTTACAGCCGAGATGGCCGCAGCGAATGAGATGAGATAAGGAATGTTTTCGATAATTGCCATGATAGTCTCCATTGTGTTCTCCTTAACGAACGAGCCATTCTTCGATAGTGACATTGCCACCGTCATCGGTTGCAGTGTCGCGCATTTTAATCCAGTTCGAGCCAGTTGGCTGTCCAACACGCAAGCGCAGTTTGCCCATCAAACCGACCGCGTCCCACTCGGCACGGTCTTCGCGTGGCGTGTAAGCTTGGCTGTCGTCGTAAGAGGCGTTCAACTGTCGGCGTGTCAATGTAGCACCATCAGCGTCAGTCGTTAGCACTGTCGCGCCAGCAGATGCAACCAGACCGCTAGGGATTTCGTCGCTTGCGTAAGAGTGTTCTGTTCCATCCGCCTCAGTCCACTCGGTGACTGTGTATGCCTCACGAATGTAAGAGCCGAAATCATCGGTGTTATATTTCTTATTCCACTTGTTCCAAGCAGCGTCACCAACTACAGATGGTCGGCCTGAGATTACCCCGATGATGTCAGACGCTGTATCGCTGCTAGTCGCCTTGCGGATTTTGTCGCCTACCAAAACAACACTGTAACCTCGGCGGTCTTCGTTAGAAGCATTGCCATCAGTCCACTCAAAGTATTCCGCATAGTCAGCCCCGCCGTTAATCCACGAACCATCGCAGAATGCGTTGCCATCACCACGCAGAATATGTTCGCGGTCAGCCGTTCCGCCAGAGCGGGTTTCGAGTAGGTAATAAGCAGAACTAGCCGAGCGGTCGGCTGTGATTTGAACAATTGGCGCGGCGTTTGTTAGTGACGCATAGCTATTTTGAACACGGTTGGCAGTGGTGTTCCCTGTTTCTTTAACATAAAGCTTGTAACTTGAGGTGGTGGTTCCGATGCTAACTTGTCCACCACTAGAAAGGCGCATTTTTTCATTTGAGCCGGCGGAGCCACCAACTTCGAACATTATATTGCTCGCACCGCTTGACCAAGTGTGATGCAAGTGTGTGCCAGCACTGTCACCATAAATACTAAAGCGAGGGTTATACGTGCCATCTTCAGAGCGGAAATGTGCAAGCGTTCCAGCAGATGAATTGTAAACATCTAATGGATTGTCAGGGGCGGATTTGTTGATGCCAACCCGATTATTTGTGCTGTCAACAACAAGCGTGTCCGTGTCAACGGTCAGGTCGCCAGCAAGAGACATATTTCCTGCACCATCAAGCGTAATTGTCGCCCCGATAGTTGCCAGATGGTCATTCGCTTGGTCAAATGTCAAAACCTCAATCCAAGCGTCATTGTCTTCGTTTCGGATATACAATTTGTCGGTGTCGGTTTCATACCAAAACATGTTTGCGTATGTGGTCGCTGGCGCGTCCGCGCCCGACTGCAAACCACCAAGGGCTTGCAAGGCGTCATTCAGGTCTTGGCGGAACGCGGCAAAACCTTGGTTGGCAATTTCTAAATCGTGCTGGCTCATGCTGAAACTTCTCCATAGCCTTTTGCTACATAATCAAATGTTCGGTCAACCACCGTGCCACCGCTATTCTTAAAGCGTATCGTGAAACCTGTGGCGTCTTTGCTAACTATATCATAAAAATCGCCCGTTGCCATATTTTCTGCAACAATGGCCAAACCTTGTGCCGCCTTAAACGCTGGGCTGAACGTAACGACCTTACCGCCAGCCGCCGTGCCGCTTGCGATGTCGTTGTCGGCTGTGATGCGGTCAGGCATATCAACTTCGACCGCCAATGTTTTTATCGCAGGGGTTGCTTGCTCGTCGGTTGTGGTCAAATCGGCCTTGAACTTTAAGGCTCGAGCCGTGTAATCACCGACAACAAACTCTTTCCAATCCGACCAAGTCGGTGTGGCAGACGGGTCGTCGTCGGTCGTCGCCACAAACAGGGTCACATTGGTGTCGTCGTAACTTGCCGGGTCGCCATCAAACAGACCAGAACGGTCGTCGAAATTTCCTTCTGCATCGTCGAACTGGTTCACATAATCAACACGCACAACGTCGAGCAGCGCGGTCACGCGACTAGTAAACTTCGAACCTAACTCGACATAGTTATCAAACTCATATGTGCCTAGGCCATCCACCTCACCGCCGCCGCCATCAAAGGAACCATCGGCGTCATCGAAATTGCCTGTCTTGGCGTCAAATAATATAGTTGTCGCCAGCTTTAGAACTGGCACATCAAAACTGTCCTCGTCAATCACGCAGTCGGTTTTGGTTCCTGCAAAGGCTGGGTTCTGTGTTGATGTCTCAACAACATTTAAACCAGCTATGCTTTGAACGCTCGTGCCGATGTTGGCCGCGACCAGAGAAGCATTCCCGCTTGTGTCGTATGCTCGGACGAAATATGTGCCAGTTCTTGCAGGCACGGCAATGCTCGTGGCGGTAATCTTTTGGATTAACGTCGAGGCGTTTTGATACGATGGAGATGTCGTGTCTTTTGAGAAGCGGATTTGGTAATGGCTCAAGTCTAAATCGGCCACTGCGTCCCAAGATAAATGCGCCTCGCTACCCACCACGTTAACGCGCAAGCCAGTAACATTGGCAGGCGGCGCAGTCTTTCCGACCGCTTGGTGCGAGATGTTTGTGAACGCGCTTCTAACGCCAAGGCCAGTGATGGAGCGAGCGCGTATGTCATACGTCACGTTATCTTCCACATCTAATATGTCAAAGATTTTGGCATTAGAACGACCGAGAGATGTGAACTCTGTGTCAGTGCTTTTCTTGAACTGCACCTCGTATTGCTCGCGGAAGTTTCCTCCGCCGCTCAAAGTTGCGGTAATCACTGCGATTGCTTTTTGGTTCGCAATTCTAAGCTCTTCGCTGATAGCAATCCCTACACCCGAAGTCGAAAAGGCCGATGGCAGTGTCGAGTTCGGCGCAGGGTCGAACGCGATTTGCTCGTTGCTTGCCCATGTGTAAACGCCAGCAGCAGTCTCACGCAACACAAGGTCAACGCCATATGATGTCGAGCCATCGCCTTGATTTACCGCCAGCGACCATTCGATAACCTCGAACACTTTCGACGAGAACCCGAACCGTGCGTTGGTCACCATGACGGTGTCGCCAACCTGCAAAGCAAACGCGGTCAACTTGGCTGGGTAGGAAATAATCAACTGTTGCCGACCGCGCTCCAAATGTATCTTCGCAATGCGTTGCGCCATTGTGTTGCTGCTCGTGAATGGCAGGTCTAGCTCGGTCGATACCTTTTCGCCACTGTCCTCGGTGACATAAGTGGCGTTTGTGATTTCAGGGTAATCGGTCGGCTGGTAATTATCCTGCGGCGAAACAAATATGCCCTTCACAGTGTTGAAACTGTCCCGGCGGCTGGCACGAGTTTGCACCGATATAGACCCTGCCAAATCGTCTTCGTCTAGCGTGATGGTCGGGCTTCTGTAAGCACCCGCCAGCATCACCCACTTGCCATCTGTATATATGCACTCACCAATCATAGATGTCAGCAGACGTGGCAAAACCGTGTTTGGTGCTTTGTCCGAATCTATCACACCATTCGCCTCAAAACGCTTCTCTGTGCCGCTCTCAAGCGTCACCGTCTCGTCGCATATATTCGCGGCGGCTGTAACGGCATCGTCGTCAATTTCTGCGGCGGTTGAGCCAAGCCCAATGTCTGAAGTCAGGTAGTCGCGCAAAATTAGTGCTGGGTTCTCTGAATAAGCAGTCGTGTCATCGCGTGGGTCAAAGACCTTTTTGCCTTTGACTATGGTCGTCAGGGCTGGGATGCCATTCGGGTATGCGTCCACATTCCACTCGTATCTCGCATAGATGTAGGCAACGCCATTTAGCACAAAGTTTGCGTCGGCACTTGTTTCCGCCACTAGGTCAGCGTCAGCGACTGTCTGAGTTCCATCGTGATATTTAAACCGCGCAAGCGGGTTTGTGCCATCCCAAAATGGGCTATCATTCCTCGGCTGACCAAACAACGTCCAATCAAACGAAAAAGGAACGTAGCGAGGAACGAGGTTTGCATCATACCCGTTGATGGCAACTCCCACGTTAGCGTCATTTAAATAGAGACTGGATGGAATGAACTCAACCTCGTGGTCGGCGATAGCCAGAACCATGTGCAAATATTTGTCGTCGTCCGATGTCTCGAGAAACACCACAGTGCCGCCGACCTTATTCTGGCCATATATTGTGCGCCGTGCCTGCGTTGGCAGCTTGATGTTTCTCTCTCGGCCTTCGACCTCGCCTGTCAGAGACTTAGGCGCATCAATACCATCGTAAGCTCCGCCAGCATAACTGAGCGCAGTCAACGCAGACGCGCCTGTGAAAGCGGTCGCCCATGTCATAGACGCGCCGCCAGTAAAGTAAATCGACGCCGCCGTGATAACAACGTCCTTGACTACATCTTCTACCTTATCGCCCATATTATATCCGCCACGCTTCTTCGATTGTGTTCATCGGCACAAAGACCGCACCCACATCATGCACGAAAATCACTGCTTTGTCGCCTGCACAAATACCCACCGAGGGGATTACGCGGTCTGTTTGCGTTGCAACTATGTCGCCGCGCCTAGCCTTGCTGGCCGCGACCCGGCCATCCGTTACATTGTCCAGCCAGTGAACCGCACTTTCGTAGCTTGCGGCTTTGATAATCCTTGCGGCTTCCTTGAGTGTCTTATAGTCGCCACGCCAATCCGCCATAATGTCTTCGCCTGTTACCGATTGAACCACGTTGGCTGTCGATAAAAAGCAGTCGGTTTTGCCCATGATGTATGGCTTCGATGCTGCGTCTTGCAGGGCGTCTTCCAGCTTAATTTCCCAACCGTCAACGCGTTGCATTACCTACCCCACTGAATAGCCACGTTCTGAATAGTCGGCACGAAATCCATGCCCGTGTCATTCGGGAAGTTGGTCTTCTGGTCTTCGGGCGTGTATCGGCGCAACCTCGGACGCTCTAAGTCAATCAGTCGGCTCTCGACCGAGAGGCTAACGGTGGCGGTGCTGCCACTGTCGTCGATGGTCATAACATCCATGCGACCGTCAAAAATTAGATAAGGGTCAGCGACAACGGCATCAGACGACATTGCGCCAAAGCGTATCTTAACTGGCTGGCCTTGATAAGCCTCAGAGAGAGCGATGGATATGATTTCGGCAGGGAAGCCCGACATCGTTAGAGTAACGCCCACAGCGCGAACCTCGGCGGTCTCAGCTATCTGTGAGATGCCGATAAGATTTCCCGCGCCGATATACTCGTTGCCATTCCATGTTAGCGGTCGAATGCCTGTCCAGAAATAAAGTGTGCCGCCATCAAACTCTAGGTCGATAAGAAAGAACGGCTCAAGCTCGATTGCTGTGAGTTGTGTGTTTAGGGCGGCTGTTACGCTTCTGGCCATTACAGTGCCTCAATAGCAGCGAATGTAATTCCAAAAAGCTCAATCTCATTGATATCGACGCCGATTTCGTTTGTTGATAAGCGGAAGTTTCCAACCGCATCTGAGACCACGACTGCGCTGTCGTCGTCAGGCGACGAGCGTAAGTCAGGCCAGATATCCAACGTGGCTTCGCCCGACCCGTTTGTGTCGACATCGTTCAAAACCTTGTGCAAACGAGCCGTTGCGCCAGAGCCTAGCTGGATATAGTCGCCAGCTTTTAGGTAGCCTGTGGCACTGGCTGGCAATCCGTCAATTGCTAGGGTCGAACCAACTTGGCTTGCACCGTTAACAACTGGCGTGCCGGGCGTTGATGCTGCCGAACCGCGTGGTGCTGCGTGTGGGTCGCCTAGCAAGAACGTGCCATATTGACCGTTCAGCTTGACCAAGAACGAGAACCACTCCTCGGCCTCGGCGCGGGTCATGGGCGGCAAAGACGCCTCCGCTTGCCAGATTTGGCCTTGATGCTTATAGACCTGCTGCGAAAATGTGAAAGGGCTTGTGTTTACGCCAACCGAATTTTTTGCAACCAGACGTATGGTGCGGATGCCCTTGATGGTTGGCAAAGCTAGTGGGTAAGTGATAGCCATTTAAAATGCGCTCCCGTATGCGCCGCCGCGCTTTTTAGCGTCGAGAACGCCAGCTTTAGCAGCGTTGACGACCTGTGGCAGCAGTTGAACCATCTCGGCACGAACAGTCTGTGCGACACCCGTGCTAATGTTTACCGTTTGATTTACAGTGACACCGCCGCCGCCGCCCATTTTGTTGTTTGGCACGATGGAGCCAGACGAGGCTGGCACGAATAACTCTGCGCCGCGCTCGCCGACGATTGTGGGGACGCCGCGTTGGACTGAGCCGCCGATGGCATTACCCTTTGGGGGTGTAGCTGGTGCGCCGCCAAATAGTTTTGTGGATTTAAGGTTACCCGCAATGCTTTGCACCATTCTCTCAACAACCAGAATATCGAAAAGGCGTGAAATTATAGTGCTTGCCATGTCAGTAAAAGCAGCCGAGGCGGTTTTCGTTCCCTCCGCGATGGCTTTAAACGTGTCGCCAAAGCTAGACGCCACAGTTTTTGCCGACTTCTCGCCAGTTGTCTCTGCTGTTTTAGTCAGTTTAGCAAGAGCGTTTTCGGCAGGCGCGGCTTCTTCGCCAACTTTTTTGACATTGTCCGCCAAGTTGCTTACCTGACCAGATGCGAGCGCGTAGCTTTCGGCAATCTCACGCAGCCGCGCCGATGTACCTTCGTTGATTGCAGACTTTTCTGCATCAGCCAAAAAGCCAAACGTCTGCGCGAGGTCAATAAATTTGTTACGCAGAACACCTACGCCATCAATGATGTTGGCAATAGCAAGAGAACCTAGAACCGTGAACGCCTCTGCAACGTGCTGGATGCCCGGCAAGACCGTGGCTGTAATAGACTGGCCGAAAGATGTAAAAGTTTTACCAAGTCGGTCAAAGCCATCGTTAGCTTGCTCAACCGCTTTGGCTTGGTCTTCTGTCAGCGCAATCGTGATGTCATTAAATCGGTCGCGCAGTTCTGTGAGGCTCTCAGAACCACCCTTAAGCGTGTTGATTAGTTTGACACCAGAGCGACCAAACAGGTCGAATGCGATACGCACGCGCTCGGCTGGGTCACTGACATCTTTAAGGCCATCAGAAACCTCGTTCAGCAGGGTCGTGGTTGGTTTTAGTGAGCCATCTGCGTTCTTAACGCTGATGCCAAGCTGTTCAAATTCTTCTTTGGCAGACCCGATGCCTTGCGCGGTTTCGCCAATGCTTCGGCTGAAACGCTCAAGACCTTTAGTAAGCTCGTCGGATGAAACGCCTGTTTGACCCGCAGCAAACTGCAAAGACTGCAATTCGTTAACAGTAAGGCCAAGACGCCCACTAGCTTTAGCTAGGTCGTCAATTTGACCCGCGAACTGCTTGAGTGCCAGTGTCGCGCCAAGGCCGACAACAGCATTGCGGACGTTAAAAACAGATGATTTGACTTTGCCAAGCCCAGCCCGGACAGACGCAAAAGCTCGCTGCGTCTTGTCAAAGGCTGTGATATTTACTCTAAGATTTTGGTCTGCCATCCGCTAGAACTTCCAAATATGCTACCCACTCGATTAACTCAGTATAGGGTATTTCTTCGATTTCGCCAATGGTCTTACCCAGACGGTCGGCTAGTGCGATGACCACAAAGCGGTCGGGGTCATCGCTTAGTCCTTTTTTGCTTCTTCAACACTCGCCACGTCACCCATAAGCTGACCAGCTACGTTGCTGATAAGGCCGACAGGCTGGCGCATAAGAACTGGCTTGTCGCCAAGGTCAAAAGCCTTATTGCCCTCACCGTCCATGGCTTTCATGATTAACATATCAATCAGCCCTTCGACCGTCATGTTGTTCAGAAAGTTTGGGTGCTTCTTTTGCAGGCGTGTAAATTCGCCAGCGTTAAGCGGCGTGGCGAAAAGAACCATAGGCTCGTTTTCGTCACCCCACTCAGCAACCTCAACGCGGATTGTGTTTTGCTTAGTGTTCGCGCTAATGCGCTCGCCAAATGCAGACATAGTGCCACCCCCTGTCTGTTAAGTGTTAAGCAGTCGCCAAAGTCAGTGCGCCATTGCCTTGAACTGTGATGGCTGCTTCAACCATACCATCAAACGACGATGTGACTGTGCGACCCGTTACAATAGCGGAGCCACTGTAATATTTGTCGCCAGTTGTTGCGCCTTCTGGATATACTTTCAAAGTAACTTCGGCACCAACGTCCAGAGCAATTTGCGCTGTGTCGGCTTCGTCCCAAAATACTTCGACCGAGCCTGTGAAGCTTTTCAGACCAGCTTTAAAGCTGCGGTCTGTGTCGCCCATGCTTGTGTCTTCGATTACTTCAGAAGTCGCTTCCAAAGAGAACGAGCGAATTTCTGCGATGGCATCGGTTCCAACGTGAACGGTGCCTTCTGAGCCTGTATGTGTTGCCATGGTTTATGCCTCATTCGGTTTGGTTGCAACTTCAGTTTTTGGCGTTTTTTTAGCCTTCGCCTTTGGCTTTTCTTCCGACCAGCCGACTTCAGCTAGGCGTTCAACTTTACCAGACCAGACTTCCATAGTCTCGCCATCTTTGTATAACTTAACACGCTTTTCCATGCTCGTCACCTTGCAGTTTCAATATCGTTTTCAAGTGTAGCATACATTACCTCGATGGTAAAACGTCCAACGCCAACTGGCTGGTCGCCATCGCCTGAATAAGACGCCTCGAATGCTGTGATTTTTGTGTCCTTGGCGTTGCCGCTTCGCGTAACGTCTGCGGCCAGTGCTTCTTCGACTTCGACCGCAATCGTGTCGAGGGTGTTGTCGATGTTGGTTGTGCCTTTGACATAAGCCTCGACCATAACCTCAAGCGTCCGCAGCTGCGTGCGCGGCACAGTGATAGTGCTGGTCTCAGTGCTTTCGCTGTTGGTATATATGCAAAGGCCAGCAAGTTTCGCTTCGGCCAAAGGATAAAAGCGCGTCTGGTAAACATTCGAACCAGTCGTCGTCAACCCGGTCAGGGTTGTCGTGATGTTGTCGCGGATGGTCTTGCGAACGTGTGCCATTACTGCTCCTCGATTACCAATGTGGTGACGCCTGTGCCGTCGTCTTGGACAACACGCACGACATAGCTAGTGCCAGAGATGGTGATGGCATCACCCTCGGCTGCGTTAGATACGTCAGATGTGGCGCACTGAAAGCGTGGCTGGTTAACTGCAAAAGCTACAGTGCCGCCGCTATCGAGTTCAAGATATTCTTTGTCAAAGATGCCTTTGACATCAGCCGCAGAGCCGCCCGATGGCGTATAGCTGGCCGTGACCGCAAAGTCGTCGGTCTCAAAAAAGACTGCCAATTCTGTGGCGGTTTCGACTGCCATTTACTTGGCTTTCGTTTTGCGGGTGCGCTTCACCAATGGCGCAGCGTCTTCTGTGTTTAGGCCGACCGAGCGGTCAACCTTTGGGGCTTCGTAGCCCTTGGCTCGACGCATTGCAATAAGTTGCACCGCGTCTGTTTGAGAAACTTCGACCACATCGCCTTTTGCGTATGCGACACCTTCGATGCCAACGCCAGAGGTGACTTCAATTTTAACTTTTTGTTCGGCCATTGTTTTCTCCGTAATAAAAAAGAAATGGGGGACAGGGCTGACCCGCCCCCCACTCGATTAGGCGTTGATGTCTTTGATAGCAGCAAACGATTGAGCGTTACGAACACCCAAGTCCATTTCCTGCATAACCCGGACGCGCACAGCACCAGTCGCGCTGTTTGTGTATGGGTCAACCAGAACGTCAGCAGACGAGAACATGCCGATGATAAGTTGGCTAAAGTCGCCAAATACCAGAGCAGACAAGTCAGAGCCAGTGCCTTTGGTCAGGTCAGACGGCACGTTGTTCGTGACGGCCATGTTGTAACCATAGAGGCTCGACCATGGGTCGTTCAGGATTTGAACGCTGTCGGTGCTGCTTACTTTGGCAGTTTGAGCCAAGTGAGATTTCACTTTGCTGTTCGTCAGGTATGCCATCGAATCGGCAGACAAGCCAGCGTTGTCGGCTTCAACTTCTTTAACCAAGTCAACAACCGATGCCCAAGTGGCTGCGCCACCGTTGGTTCCGATTGCAACAGAGCCAATGCCTGTTGTGCCAAGGATACCAGTCGGCTCGTTAGAACCACCGCCCTGAATTGCAACTTGCTCAATTTTTTGAGCGATTGCGTTCAGAAGGTCGTCACGGATGATGGCTTCAACCGATGGGTCGGACTGAATCATCAGCAAACGAGACATGTCGGTGAATGCACCAAGCGACTTAGGCGAGAGAGAAAGCTGACCGAAAGTCTGGTTTTGCTCGGCAACGGCGTTGTTTTCAGCAACAAAGCCAGCAGTAGCAGCAGCAGTCATTTTCGGGATAGCAACGTCGCCTTTAAGGCCAGACAAGAAGCGTGTGCCAAGGTCAGAGAATACCAAGCGAGCGCGCAGGGCATCAATGAATTGGTCGCCAAGGTGGTCTGTGCCAACGAGTGCGCCACCAGCAGCAGA
>Ga0181401_1001066_pt1 | contig 11039 bp, 5 predicted proteins | sample 24SPOviralmetaG_FD_130130 | JGI IMG/M metagenome (GOLD analysis project Ga0181401, IMG submission 130130) | Marine viral communities from the oligotrophic San Pedro Time Series (SPOT) site, San Pedro Channel, CA, USA - 24 SPOT_SRF_2011-07-20 | ecosystem: Environmental > Aquatic > Marine > Strait...
TCATGCCCAGCATAACTATCGTGCTACCTGTCTGCACAGTGTATATGGTTTCGGGAGTACCAGCACTGGCTGGCGCTACATCCCTTGTAATAATTTTAAATGTATTTGCCATTCTATTCTCCTATCCACCTAAAGCAATGCTGAGCGCAGTTGCATCGTCTACTGTTGCTTTCTGTGCTATTGTACTAATGTTACTTGCTACAGTCGTTACATCCGATGATATTTGTGCCACTGTTGCTATATCATTAGTTTGAGTAGCTATTGTATTACCCATACCATCACCATGAGATGTGCAATAATACCTTGCTGGCATTGTGCCAGTTGTTGGAACTACAATAACAACTGTTGCCCCAGCACTACCAGCAGTACCAGTTGTAGTAACTCCAGTAGTAAATGCACTACCACCAGAATCCTTAAATGCTAATGGATGCCCAGATACTGAAGAGTCACTAACATCAAATGTATATGTAACACCTTGAACAAGTGTTAAGGCTGCTGCAACAACACCATTAATAGCAAATTTATTACCGCCACTATTTACTACAGTTACTGCAAGCGTTTGTGTGCCAGAAAATATAGAAGCAAGTGACTGAAGCGTTGCTATTTGAGGTGACACAGTAGTTAAATTTGTTGCTAGTGTGCTAGTAATTATTGATGATTTAGCACTAACAGCAGTTACATCAGCACTAATAGCAGCTAGTGTATTCATATCACTTACAGCATCAGCAGTGGCTAATGTGTTTAAATCAGAGACAGCATCAGCTGTACCAAGTCTACCTATCTCTGTAGCTTTTGCTGCTACTGCGCCAATATCTGTTGCGTCAGCAGCTACTGCATTAATGTTAGTAGCATTTGCAACTACTGCATTAATATTAGTTTTGTTATTATCTGCGCTAACAACATTAGCTTTGATTGCAGCTAATCCTGATATTGCATCAGTAGCTGTTGTGCCATCCTCTATGTCAGCCAACGCACCAATATCAGCTGTTATTGCCGCCAGACTTTGAACATCTGCAATAGTTGGCCCAGCTTCTGGAACACCAGTGCTTGCATTAAACCCAAGTACTGTACCTTTACGAGCAGCAAGCAATGGCATTTGGGTGTCAACTGCACTATCAAAGTCAATTAGCTTCAAAGATCTATTAACATCATCTTGAATGTCAGCAGTAATAGCAATGAACCTATCAAGCTCTGTATTAAGAGAAGCAATATTAAACGGCCCTGATGAGGGAAAATCTGTTGTGCGGTCTAAGTCTATAGAACGTGTAATAACTACTGTAGAGCCGCCTGATGCGCCCACAACACTATTGCCAGACGTAGTTGTTATTGTGCCAGTAGAGCCATCACCACCAGATACAGTGTAATGTGTTGTTAATGTCTTTAATGTGCCATCAACATAAAAGTTTAAATCATCGTTATCAAAAAACTCAAATGGCACAGCAAAAGATGTCTGAGTAACACCCTGACCAACCGTATAAGATACACGTGGGTCGTTATCTGATAAGTTAATTGTCATACTTTACCTCTTTTTTATCGAAATAGCAGTGAAGATAAGAAGTGGCAACGCACAAAAAGTTAATATCTTCCAAAGACTGGGATATCATCGCCCAATCCCTCACCTAAAGCTCTAGTATGTTCGTTAACAAAACCTTTCATAAACCAAAGCTGCATAAAAGGCATACGTCTTATAAAATCTTTTGCACCCTCACCAAAGTCACCATACACCATGTCATTCATAGCACTTGTATAATCACTTACAATTGATGGGCCAGCACCAGCAAAGGCTAAAGAAGCATCTACACCACTTTGTTCTTGAGGAAACTTAGGCTCAAATGCTCCTAAACCAGCATAGTTCTTGCCACTTAATGCTAGTGATGTTGCCATACTTGTATAGTAAAGATCTGAATAAAGTGCAGCTGCACCAGAGTAATCAAATGATCGAAGTAACTTATCTTGTATATTCATCTCTAACCAATCAGGGGTTTTGTACTCAAGAACCATATACCCCAGTCCCATCATCCAAAGTGTACCCCAAACCTGAGATTTCATTTGGCCTGTGCCATATGCAGCTGTTGTTTTGTTCAAAGCCGCAAGCGTAAATGAGTAAAACTGAAATGGCAAAGAAAGCAATCCACTTTCAATACGAGAGTAACCTTTGTATTTAGGGTCTTCATCTAAACCAAAACGTTTACCAATCCGAGTTGGTATTAGAGCAATACCATCAGCCATTATTGGTCTATCAGATGGTGTTGCTTGCATAATAGTATTTAAAATACCTGATGACATAGATCTTTGAAATGTAGTTTTTAATGCTTCATCAGGCCACTCATCAGTATTTGCATAAATCAAACCAGATTCACCACGTTCTATTGGCATTTCTGTTAATTTTTTAGAGTCTTCAACACTAATATTATACCTTCGAAGATATTCTTTTTCTGCTTTTGTTATTTTGTTAGGAGTTTTTGTTTCTTTAATTGCAAGATTTAATAAGTGATCTTGCCTAAGAACCCCATCAAGACGCTTTAATTCTCTAGTAACAGGAGTAAGTAGGTTTAACATGTAAAAAACATCTTTACCCTTACTCCACATATTATGCGTTAAAGGATTGCCAACAGCGTCATCACTCAATCGAGTAGATGCACTAAACAATCTACCTTCTAATGCCTCACCAGCTTTTGCAGCTTCTTTCGAAGATACCTTAACCTTCTCATCACTAATCAAACCGCCAAGAGCTTTCATGGTTTTAAACACACCATGCTCTGCCATAATTCTACCAACTTCAGTCATAGAGGTAATGCCACTACTGCCCATGTAGTTAAGTGTAGCTATATCTTTTACACCTTGAGCAAAGCGTTGGCCTTTAGAATATGGGTTTCTAAGTGCAGCACCCATAACTCGATCATACCCAACACGAATATCACGCATTGTTCGATCAACATCCTTTATGCTTCTACCTTTAAGCATCATTCTGTTTTCAGCTGTATCAATAACCTCTTCAAAGTCAGCGCCAAACTTTTTACGAAATGAATATTTTGGTGCAACTCTAGCATTATAAGCTGCCATTAACTCAACAGGATTTGTAACAATAAAATCAACGACCAGATTGTTTGGTATGTCTAATGTCCTGTGCATAAAATGTTTTGATTTACCATAACCAAAAAAAGCATTCTCAAATGATGTTGTGTCAGGATCACCAAGTATTTTATCAATAACATTATCAGCACGTTTTTCTCTAGCAGATAAACTTTTATCAAATGTCTTTCTGGCTAATGGGTTTTCTGGTGTCCACATTATTCCATCAGGGTTTTCATTAAACCACTCAACTAATATCCGCTTTAAACCTTCACGATTTTTTTCAATAGCGGCTGTATTCCAGTATCGAGGTGTAAACTTAACTTCATTAGTTGGCATTACCTTTTCGGCTCTTAGCCTTTCTATCGTTTCTTCTACTTCTTTTATTTGCCCAGAGTAATCATCAACTCGATTAGATACCCTATCTCTAAAAGCTTGCGCGTTTTGGGTTCTACCTTTTATTTTATTTAAAGTGTCAAGGTTTTCATCATACTTAATTTTTAAAAAATCTAAACGTCTTTCATAATGTGGCAGTGTTCCAATAAGACCAACTTCTTTTAATCTAGCTTCCCAGCGATTAAAGAACTCATCCATATTATTAATAGCTTGTTGCTCAAATTGATCTGCTGGCTTTTCACCCTTTATTCTTTTACGACTTGCCTCATTAACAAACTCGTTAAAATCTCTTGGCTTTAATGGATATCCAAAGAAATTCATATTTCCAGTGTCAGAAGCTTTTGCCTGTACAGAAAGCAAATTATTATAAAGTGTATTTAACTCTCCTTTATATTGTGCCTGTTCAACAAATACAGAAGTGCCAAGCACTTGATCGTTCTGATGTGCCACCATTCTCATACCATTATCACCAAAGATGTCATACGCTAAACGCTTGGTTTGGTCATCTAATGTGTCATCTTGGAATATACGCTTACCAACCGTTGTCGCTGCTCGATACAGCCAAGACTTTGTAAACACAGTTTCTGCTAATGAAGCACCACCTTCTTTGGGAGTAAAAGCTTCTTGAGCTTGCTCTATATCGTTTGTTGTATTCCTAATAACTGTAGGTGCAGATCCTCTGCTAAGAATACCACCAAGAGTTCCAAACGCAGAACCTACAGCAAAGCCAGTACCAACATTCAATGCAAACTCTGCACCAGTAGCTGTTGGGTCTGTAGCATATATTAAACCTTCTTGTGCAGCTGTAATTGCACCAACTGATGCGCCAGTTCGAAGTGCTTGCATACCAATACTAGCACCACCAGTTAAAGGAATAGCAATAAGATTAATAGGATCAAACAAAGAAGCACCAAGTTGCTGACCAAAAGATGCTTCACTCAAAACTCTTCTTCGATCTAGTGATTCTTCAGATATTCTTATCAGTTCATCAAATTCTTCTTGAGTGTGTGCGCCAAGCAAAGAAGATGCGTAATCATTTAAGTGGTCTGGTATTTGTGTAAAAGGATCAAAGCCCTCTTCTCTAAAACTTGTAGATCTATTACTTTGAAACTTTACATATTCATAAAGTGGATCATACGCCCTACCTACAGATGCTGTAACCACCTGACCAAATGATGGTTTATTATCTTCTGGGGTGGCTTGAAACCTTGTGTCCATTTGCCCTTGAATATAATTAAAAGCATTATCCATTAAAATGATGGCCTTTGTGGTGTTGTTGTAAATCCAGAAAACTGATCCGCAATAGTAGGATCTGCATTTTGCGCCCTTATTCTATCAGCTTCATCTTTAGCAGCTGCTTGTGCTGCTTCAGCTTCTAGCTCAGATCTTTCTAAAGCTTGTTCATTAAGCTGCCTAAATCCTCTAGACTCTACCATTTCAGAATTAATATCAAAAGAAGGCCACATAGCAACACCATCTCTGTCTACAATAAATGGATCAAGAATTAACATATCATCTCTGCGACTTACCTTGTAGGTTAAAAACTTTGGATTGCCTATTGTAGAATCTGGTGCTGGGGAAAGAACAACCATAGACTTACCCTCAAACCTTGGGTCTTCAAACCATTCAAGCTGACCTTCAAGAAAACCTTTTGTTCTCGTTGTAAAGCCTATAGGAAAGCTCTCATTAGGATTAAACAATACAGCATCTATTGTTTTAAGCTGTGCATTTAAAACCTCATGTATGTCACTTTCAGTCTCACCTTTTCGCGCTAATGTTTGTAATGACATTCTTGTTTTACCACGACCTTCTATCGGTCTGTCAAAATCTACAACAACACCAGCATCACCATAATCACGTTCAAAGATATTTTTTAACTTGCTAGTTATAGCTTCTTTATCATAACCAAGCACAGCAAGCTGTTCTGCTAAACCAGTAAACTCTCTATCAATATAACCATCTCTATTTTCATTACCTATTGAAGCATCAAGAATAGTTGTCATCTTTTCTTTTCTATCCTTACCACTTCCTAGCGTTCTTTCGATAGTAACTTGAGTTACTTCTTTTTTACGATCGTTCATTGCTTGTATTGCGTCTGCTGTATTGTCATATAAACCAGCATCAATCCCTTCGATCATTTCATCGATCATAGCCTTTTTAATTTCACTAGCTTGAAAGCCACCAAGAGAGTCACCAAAAGTATCTTTTGGAGAACCATAACCTGTGTAAGAACTAAGAGTTCTATAAAGAGATAATATAGCATCAGGGTTTTTTACATTACCTGTTGAGGTCATGATGTTAATAGCATCAACAAGTTTTTCTGGTGGCACTTTAGCCATAACTGAAATGGCAATTTGATTGTTTCTCCAAGTGTCAGGGTTATAAATATCAACGCCATTTTCTTCATTAAAACGATCAACTGTTTTTCTTGAATCTGCACTGTTAGGGTTTCTTTCTCCAGCAACTATCTCTGAAAGATTCTGTTGATATTGCTGATAATCCTTTAGTGCTTGCTCATCTCTAACTGCATTTGTTCTTAGTTCTTCAAGATGTTTTGCTCCAGCATTAATAGCTTCTTCATTTTTTTCAGACAATATTTTATCGCCAAGCATTTTATTAATGCCTTCATCAATATCTACCTGACCATCAGTATCAACATATTTAATAATATCTTCTAACTGTGTGGAATTTAAACCAGAAGCAATACCATTTATTTCACCACGCAAAGCACCAAATTGTGCAATCTTACCAAGAGCATCTTGGGCAACAGGATCAAGCCCAGACTTAGAAACTTTATTTAAAAACTCTTCTTCAAAAGAAGTGCCGTCAGCTGTTGTTACAAAACCCCTTGATAGCTGTGCAGCTAAATCATATGCCTCATTACTTAAATCTACTTTTAGTTGCTGTTCTTTTTGTTGATCAACTAACTTACCAATATCTGTGTTTAGTAATGCTTTTATAGCGCTATCATTAACATCTGTTGGAAGTAGCAGTTGCGTTTCTTTTAATTTATCAACTGTATTTATTTGGTAACTTGTTAATGAGCCGTCTTGAATGCCATTTAAAATATAACTTTTTAACTGATCCTGATTACCTTGAGCAGCAGCATTTAAAAGCCAAGGTGTTATTAGTGTTCTTTTAGCTTCTTCTTGCATATTTAGTGATGTTGTGCTGTTTAAAGGCTTGCCGTCACCATCAACCATAGATGTTAATTCTTTTATTTCATCTACTCTAGCTTCATATTGAGTAACAGTTCCCATAAAGATTGTGTTAAAATCTTTAGGCGTATTCATGGCCTTATTAGCTTCCGATATAAAAGAAGACTCTAATGCAAAATTTATATTATCATATCCCTGCAATAGCTCATTAAGCTTTTGATTAGAGGTAATATTATTCATGCGAAGAGCAAAGTCTTCATCAGATACTATACTAGAATTATTTGATCTTAATGTAGCAACTACACCAGCTTGATTGCTAGGCGTTATTAAATTAGAAACTTTATTATAAATATCTTGAGCTTCTTTAGATAACGTAACATTAGTGCCAGCAACTCCAGCTGCTCGAATGATTGCTATTCTATCTTGGCGTGATAAGAGCTGAAACTCTGTTGATAAATATGCGCCAGCTATAGAGCCGTTCATACTGTCCACAGTTGCATCAGATGCGCCCACTTTTAAACCAGCGCCCTCCCCTTCCAAAGTAGCAAGTCTGCGCTCTTCAATTATTTCTTTAGCGCCATCGATATTGCCAAGCCTTGCTTCGCTAATAGCAAGATTAGTGCTTTCTTCAGTTTCAGATATTATATGCTGAGAAGCGTTTTCTCTAGCACGATTGCGTTCTGATTGAACAAGTCTAAGCTTAGTAGACTCTCTAGCAAAACTTCCTGTTTCAATTATTGCTTGTTCAAACTTTCCATCAGAAGCTTCAATCATTCCAGTTAAATAAGAATCAGCTGCTCTATCAAACCCAAGTGGATCTCGATCATATTTAACAGCAAGCTCCTGCATTTTAAGACGGATATCCCTGTCCATAGTTTCAACAAATCGTCTTTGAGCTACTTTTTGAAAAGACTCTCTAGCAATTCTACCAAACCCTTCTGGAGTTTTTACTGCTTGAGGATTACCTTCAGCATCAAACTCTCGAAACTTTTGGGCATCAACAGATAACGCAGCATCAGAACCAGCTTTTTCTGCTTCTTGAGCATCTATTCTAAATGCTCTTTCCCTAACCATTTCACCAGCGTCAGCAAGTGCCAAACCAATTTGATCAGCACCAGTGTCAAAGTTGTTAACACCTATTCGTTTATTTGTTACACTTACTGCTCTTCGAATAACTGCCATTATCTATCCTTTACTTAGGAATAACCATTGTGCTTGTCATGTCGTGCATGCCAGATGCAAAACTTGAAAAGGTTCTTATCCTTGTTGCTGCTGCTTGATTTTTACCACGCTCTATTTCTAACAGCGAAGCAACAGTTTGTTTTGTAGATTCCATTCTAGCTTGACTTGCCATAACAGTAAGATCATCAAAAGTAACTTCTTTTTGCTGATCAAAAAATGACTTAACGCTTTGATCAAAGTCTCTATTTTTTAATAACACAGCTTCATTTGTTGCTATGTCATCAAAATATTGTTGATAACGAGCTACTTGTTGTTGCGCTGCTTGAGCCTCACCTCGAATACGATCTGTAATCATTGCTTCTGCATTATCTTTTGAGGCTTGTTCTTGGGCTTTGGCGGCTTGCATGCCACCAATAAGTTTCATCCCTAACCCTATAGCTTGAAAAAAAGACATTAGAATATCAACTCCGCTACTAAACCATTTACTTGTATGTTTAATGGTGCATCTTGTGTTATTGTTACCTGAGGATCTCGATTATAACCCAGCAATCTAAACTCTTTTTTGCCAGTAAAAGATGATAACTGTTGTGATAAATCATCAGTAACATTTCTAAAAATCATAGAAGTATTATTTACTTTGCAAGATAAAGTTTGATTTAAATCTAAGTAAACACTTCCAATACTTCTAGGTATACCAGTAGTTGGGCCATTGCTAACCTGTGCATCAATAGGATTAGTTGTTAGCTCAACATCAAAGTTATATCCAATTTCAGCTGATGTAAGAGAGGCGTCAACAGAAGATACATTTACCTGACCACCAGCTACAGTAAATTTACCAATATAGTTGTTACCATTAACGACCTCTACAACAGCACCATTATTAAACTCAGATGATACAGTAAAAACACCAGCTGTGCCGCTATATGTTTTTGCCATATCTAAATTAAATCCAGAATCAAATTCACACAGAACTATCTTTTTTGTGCCATCTCCCAAATCAAACTCTGCATTGGCAAAGACACGATCATCTATTGTGACAGTAGAATGAAACTTACCGCTGGTAATAAACTCCACCCATCCAGCACGTTGCTCTGCTCTATTAGAATTAAACACAGCCATTGTGCCATCATTGTTTAAGACAAATACATAACTTTCTGATCGAGAAAGCGCACCATAAAGTGTGTTCATTTCTATAGGTGTCTTAATAAGGTGCGAAGAAATAGTAGATATTGGATTGGAAATATAAGCCGCCTCACCATCACTAAACAAATACTCTCTAACAATCTGACCACCCTTTTGAATAAATAATGTAGCACCATCGATTGGTTGTGGTCTCTGAAATCCAGACCCAAAAGGAGTTTGTCTTCTTACTTGTGCATTAGTCGGGGTAATAGGTTGGTTCTGAAATGCTGGCACAAACATCTCAGAAGAGGCTGCAAAGATTTGCAAATCTCTGTTTGAAACAATATGTCGTATTTGTTGTATTTCACCAACAGATGCAGTGAGGTGAATAGACTCATTGTCTTTAGCATCAGCGACATCAAAGTTATAATAAGAAGCTATCTTACTAAACCAAACAGAATCTGGTTGTGCTAGCGTTCCAGCAAATACTAATCTGTTTTCATGAAATGTAACAGCAGCTGGGAAACCTCTAAGCGCAGAGTATGATTGCTCATCCCAACTAGTTGTCGGTGCATGAGTAGTAACACTTGGAGTGCCACCACCTAGAGCAGAATCATTAGAAGAACCACCAGCTGTAAATGTAAAAACATCATCACTAATAATTCCAGCAACAGTTCTTGCCCCATTAAGATTGCTAATACTTACACCACCAGTTGTATCGCAATCAGAGAATGTTATTGAGTCTCCTACTGACATACCATGATTTACCAGTGTGACTTCTACAATATTAGATCCATTATTTGTTCGAAGAGAGTCTGGACTTAACTTAATTTTCAATTCATCAAGTATGTCACCTGTTGCAGTGGTAGAGTTTGTAACACCAGTCACCTCTATCTCTTGCCCATTATAGCGAACTGTTGTTCCAATATGTTTAGAAGGTGAAGTAGTATCCCAATATGCAGAACTAGTTGTTAATGTTGCACCGCTTCCGCTTGTTTTACTTACATCAAGCGTAACTCCAGCACTTTGAAATGGATAATATGGTTGGTAAACTTTTTTGCTATCAGACTTTTGATCAAATTGAAAAGATTCTACTTGGAATGTAGTTAGTCCTGTTCGAACAATTTGCTGGGGAATAAAGGTTTGATGTGCAATAAACATAACATCACCAGCTTGTGCATATGTATACTCATGTAGAAAATCATGATCAAATTTTAGTGCAGCTGAACTGACATCCTGTGTAATAGTTTGTATTAAAGATACAGCCCCAGTTGATGAGCTTATTTGGAATACTCTTACTTTTAAATTTTCAATAGATATTATGTACTGCTCATCATCAGAAAAAACAAAAGGTAACAATCTACATTGCTGTGTTTTCAATTCATTAATAGTAGTGTCGTATTGATAAATATGTTTAAGACCAGATCTTTTTATTAGACCACCTTCAGATCTAAGAAAAAAGTTTTTAACTCTTTGTGCAGATTGATTGTAAACTGGAGAATCTGTTCTTGAATATAAAGATGGACTTACCTCACCAAATGCAAAGTTTGTTAATGGTACTCGTACTTTCTGCATTATGTTCGCCTATTAGTAATAAACCGACTTGTTGAAAGCTTCCTTGTTGTTTGTTGTTGGGCATCTAAGTTTCTTGCTCTCATCATTGATGTTGCCGCTTGCTGTGCCATTAACTGAGCGAGAGCCTGATCCCTAGCAAGGCTTACTGCAAATACAGAAGCAAGCTCGTACTCAACAGCAATAGTAAAATATGAAGGCCAACCTTGTTCATTTGCCCTATGGGTATAATCTAATACTAACTCTGAGTTAGCAGACTCATTGCAAAATAATTTATCACCGTAAGTCTGATATTCTATAGGTGTGTCATTAATAGTTACAACATGTGTCATTAACCAACCACTTGGGAGTTGATAGGCTGCATCAAATCTACCTGTTGGTGCATCTGATAATCTATTTAAAACTGCTTGATCAGTTGAAAAGCGCCAGCGTGTATTTAGCAATGATGCTCTAGCAACATCTTCATACATATTTGAAGCAATTAATGCTTCGTTATTTCCATCATCAAAAGATGTAATAGGTTCAGCGTCCACAAGA
>Ga0181401_1001071_pt1 | contig 10996 bp, 24 predicted proteins | sample 24SPOviralmetaG_FD_130130 | JGI IMG/M metagenome (GOLD analysis project Ga0181401, IMG submission 130130) | Marine viral communities from the oligotrophic San Pedro Time Series (SPOT) site, San Pedro Channel, CA, USA - 24 SPOT_SRF_2011-07-20 | ecosystem: Environmental > Aquatic > Marine > Strait...
AGGAACAAGTCCCACTATGTATGTTCTACCATACAATTCCCTGTAACCAAGAAAGACACATGAGGTACACTTGTATCTAATCACAGCGAAATCACCAAGAATTAGAAGATCACCTTTTTTCACTTACTACCTCAAAGAAATGCTTAAAGTAATAGTTCTCTTCATCAGTGTGATCGCGATTAGGATTACAATCAGGGTCGGGGTAAAGCCATACTACCTCATCGTAGCCGGCATGTTGTTGAACCCTCATTACCAAAAATACTTTGAAAGGATAGGTATCATTATTTCTAACCAAGTCGCCGACTTTCATTGACTACCTTCAAATAATTTTTGTGTTCGGCTGTGACTAGTTTGTACATGAACCAGTAAACACCTATGGCACTTTTATGTTGGTTAATGACAATGCCGGTCAGGTCAAGGTCTGGGGTGAGAAACGAATCGTTATACGACACCAGATCACCTACTTTCATTTTTTCTCACAAGGGTTAAGGCCCGTTCCTTGAATCTGAGTGTGCGCATCTCGCCAGTGGTCACGTCACCAACCACATAACGCCAAGGAGCACCACCGGAAAGGTAACCATTCAAGGATGGCTCAAGAACTTCAATGAGGATATAATGATATCCCATAAAGTCCCTAACCAAATCACCGATATTCAGTCTGCTTGGCCCAATCATGAGGAAAATACTCTCGTTTAGCTATCGGGGAGGAAAAATTTTGGGTCGAGGACAATCTGACAAATCATTTCTTTTTCCACGGAACTGGGTTGTAAGTTGTCCCACATTTGGGGCATTTGCCATTGTACCAAGTTGGTGCCCAACCTGAACAACCACAAAAGCGGCAATAGTGTGTTGGATTCATGCGAACTTCTCAATGATGTGAAGATCGGCAGGAAGAATCTCTGATGACTTCATATAGGTCGGAGAACCAAACCTATCGTAAGCAAGGATTCTGTGTTGCTTTGGTACCTTTGGAGGTGTGAAGAACACTTCCTCACCTTGGAAAGCAAAAGCAGCATCGCCTCTGCGAACATCTCGATGAACAGCGAGTTCTTGTGAGCTACCGTAATAGTCTCTGTCCACACGAAGGACAATCATAGGATGGTAAGCTCGATCACGGGCGATGGCTGACATTAGGGACCTCAAGTAGAAACGGGTGATGGCCAGCGGTACCCCCGCCAGCCACACACAACCTATCCTGTTCAGAGAATAGGGCAACAAGTTAAAAAGATGACAGGCTGGTTGGTAAGACCATTACGACTGTTTGATAAGTACAGTTTATGCTGCAGATTACACTAAACGACCAAGTGCTTAGTAGTCGCCTGTCAAGAAAGGGTGAGAGAGGGGATGGCGAGTCCCATAGCAAATGTGCTATTCCAGTATCCGATAGGGCTGGTTTATGCCAGCGGGTACTTAACCACCTTTGGTTAAGTCTTGGACTCTCTCGTAAAATGGTAGCCGTGGTCGGAGTCGAACCGACAAGACCTTACGGTCGGCGGATTTTGAATCCACTGTGTTTACCATTTCACCACACGGCCTGAAAGGTGGCACACTTTAACCGGTGTGCCAGCGGCTCCAACTATTGGATATCCCGAAGTTTGCAACCTTCTTTGGGCCTCCTGGGAGACAGGAGGTGTTGTTTCCAATATCATTAGCATGACCCGCTCACGCCCGATAGTACCAAAGCCTTTCTTTAAGGATGACATGGCGAATCTTAATCATCAGTAGGGCTTTGACCTACGCATCTGGTACTATCTACGGGGAGGCTATGTTGGTGGTGAGCTTTACGCCTCGGCAGGAGTCTGTGACAGCGTATACAGAAGAAGAGCGACCTCAATCTGCTCAGGAGCAGCCGTTTCCTTTTCAGCCTGAATGGTCTGATGGGTTGTGATCGCAAGGACCATCGCGGAAAGGTTGTCAGCGGTTTCATCGAAAGGAGTACGTGCAGTCTCAAGCATTGAAGCCTCTTTGGTTGGAGTGGGTACAGACTTTGTATTATGATGGTTTGTGCTCAGCTTCCGAACATCAGCCACCAGAAGAATATCGGGGGTCCAACGATTGCTGACACGACGCCAGCAAGGCCGAATATCCCCACGCTAAGGAAGAAGGTTGTAGCCAAAATGTCATCGTGTCCCATGCTCTCTCCTTGGTGGGCGGGGCCTTCCCCCCGCTGGCACAGACAATATAGCCTGTTCTGAAGTGTGTGCAATCTGATCAGAGCCAGTCGATCCAGTGGTCTTCTGTGTATTTCTTACAGTCACGAAGGCTAGAATTCAACTTACCGTTCTCAACAGCCTTGGCAGCCTCTCGGATTGCCTTGATCATTGGGATCTTTGTGAATGAGATGATTGCATCTGCGGGGCCACATGTCTCGTGATGTGCTTTGAAGAACTGCATAGCGAGCTTCAACGAGTTGCGACTCCCTATCCAATCCTCAGTATCGAAAACCAGGACCATCTTCACTGCTTACCCCCTCTTCTTGACGATTTCGAGGAAACCGCCATAAGCCATCTGGTATTCAGACTTCAGGAAGTGAGCTTCCTTGAGTGTATCACACTCGTCAACTTCTTCTTTACCGTACTGGCTATGCCAGATAATCGCATACTTCATTTGTTTTCCTCTCATTTTGACGGGGTGGCGGGGTGGCGGGTCGCGCTCCCCTCGGGACACAGGCAACATAGCCCGTTCAGAGGTTGGCGCAACCTGTTCGGAGGCCTTTTCAGACCATTCTCGTGAACAATGGAAGATCAGTCTACGACGATTACTACTCATCAGTAACCAATGCTCCTGTTGATAAAGATAGAGTCGAAGCCCCAACCTTCATCTTTGATATCCTCAACCTCTTCTCCAAGAACGACAAGACGGTAGTATTCTTCAGCTTCTTCGAAACTTTCAGGAAGTTCTTGAAGTTTCTCCCCAACGAAAGACATAATGGCCTGAATCTCAGGATATGAGCCATACCACTTGATGTGATCCCATCGGAAAAGCCAATGACCCTCGCCTTGGTAATCCTTGGTGTGGTGATCGCTGTGCTTGAAACAAAGCGTTTGTGCTGCTGTGTTTGATGCAATGTGTGCAATAAACAAAGGCACAACCTTCTTGTCAATAGCGAACACGACTTCTGAACGATACCCCATTCTACTTCCTGTCGATAGCGACGATACGCTCGTTGGTGGAAAAGTAAGGACGCTCTGCGTATTCCTTCGTGGTCATCCACATACGCTGGCAACGGGAAGAGATTGGCTTTGGAGCACAAAGGTCCGTGAGTACGATGTGACCATCAAAGTTACGCTCGTTGACATAACGAGTAGGTGCATCGAAGCAAGTTCCACCGTACATCACACGGGTCCAATCACGCTTCTGTCCCTTCTTCCATTCGTACACGTACTCTTGACCAACAACAGTGTCAAAGGGAATGACAGTGAAGGTAGCAAGGTCGGATAGTGCGTTCAACTCAGAGAAGAAAGCATTGAGCATACCGTCGTCAACAGAACCAGACTGGTCAATGCTGATCGCAATCTTGGCCTGCCGAGTCACACGCTTACCGGGATGGATACGTGGGAAGCGACGGTTGATCTTGCGGGGAGTAGACCGACGATCGGAACGCTGGCTGGTCTTGATGAAGTAGCGAAGAACCTTACGCCAATCGATCTGCGTAGAAATACGCTCCATGATCTCCTTGCGCATCTGCTGAGATACCGTGCCCCAGTTGTTGGACCGAGAAGCATCTTCAGCAGCCTTCTTCATGGCCTGCTTGAGGCGTTCCTTAGCAATCTCGTTTGCCGTTTCGTCTGCACTCTCACCTTCACCGCCGAAAGCATCATGGTCATCGAAGTCACCAATCTCATCGAAAGGGTTGCCGTTGCCGTTCTGCTCTTCCTCTTCTGCTTTCTTCTCCAGCTTGGCAAGGTACCACTCATAAGTCTGCCCATCGGGAAGATCACGGAACATATCGTGACCTTCGCCAGGAAGGCAGGCCCGCATAGGCTCGCCACCTTCAGTCATCACAGGGCCAGGGTCAGCTTCACGAGGAAGGAAGTTGCGAATGTGACAGTTGATGGACAAGTCCATAGCGATGTTGTCAATCTTGCGGATACCATCGGCAGGACGACGACCAGTCACATGCTCAAAGATGATGTGGTAGAACTCATGCATAAGCACGCCTTTGCGATGCTCAGGCTTCAGCTTTGCCATGAACTCTGGGTTGTAGAACATCTCAAACTGAGCACGCTCAGGATTGACACGCACACCAGCAGTCGGGATTGAGGTTGTAGAAATCTTGTCAATACGACGAGAAAGTGAAGCAAAGAACGGCTCATCCATCAGAAGACGGACAATGTGATCGTTCAGGTTGAAGACGGGCTTGCCATCAGACATTGAGACCTCGATTGTAAACGGTGGCGGCGGGGACCATCCCCCCCAACACAGGTAATATAGCCTGTTCCGAAGAACAGGCCAGTTGTTTGAAACTATTTTGAAGCACACTTCAAGCCGTTATTCAATATGTATTGTGTTTTGAACTTAGCGACATTGGCGAAATGAATTTCAGTACGATAACCTTCACTATCTCTCAGTACAACCCCAATCTTTCCAGAAAGTTGGCAATTGGGATACTTGTAAAACACCAAGTCACCTTTCTTGAATTTCATTTATTCTCCAGTTAGAGCAGACGATACAAGCATGAAACTTGTAACATCACACCAAGTACGTCGTCCTCTCTTGGTTCTACAGTGGACTCTTCGGCCATCCCTCTCCAATACAATGATGATTCCTTGGCCTTTCGATCTCCTTGGGAAAAGCCAAGGCTTGAACATAACCAAGTCACCTTTCTTGATTGGTTGGTCTTCGTAGCCTTCAGGCCTTTCACGCATTACAAACATTTAGCGTCTCCAGTTGCTTTTAATGTTTGGATGCTTTAGTGCTTTCATGGGCAATACTTGTTCATCGTATCCATCAAGATTACAAACCTTGACAAGATCATCGCCCATCACTTCAAAAACAACAAGGATGTTCCTCGGGTTTTTTGTACCTTTTAGGGACACAATATCACCTTTCTTGATTGGTCCTTCTTCATAGCCTTCAGGTCTTTCGCGGTACATTATTTACTCGGAGTCAAGTAGTCGTAGGCAACACGTAGTTGAATTTCAAGAACTGTACGCTCTGAGCCGTTAATGAACAGCACGTATCTTTTGGTTTTCACAACTGAGAAGGTCGCAGGCTCCATTTGAGATTGCTCGACAATACGAGAAAGCGTGGCAATCTGGCCTGAGTTCCTACACTTGAAAAGATCACCAACCTTGTAGGTTGGCAAGTCTTCTTTACCAAGTTCTCGGAACTTCTGATGTGCTATCCATCTTTTTGTTCTTGACATGCTACCATCTTAACAGAAGATGCCCCTGCTGTCAAGCAAAAAGCCTAACAGCAGGGGTAAACCCGACAAGGATCAGTCGTCGTCAGAGCCAGCGAGAATCTCGATCAAGTGATCGGACACCAGCTTGCCATCGGACTTACGAACCACACCATGCATGGCGATGACGTTCTCCACACTGTTCTCGGAATCACCAAGGACAGTCCAGAGCTTCATGCCAATCTCAGCAGGAATGGCAAGGAAGTACTCACCAAGGTTCTGAGTACGCTCATCACTGAGCTTCTCCTTGAAGATACCGGCAGCGGCCATCTTCTCAACAAGAGCGGCGTGCTCGTTGATGCCGAAGTCCTTGGTGCGGTCAATCTCACCATCATCGAGAATCTGCTCGATGGTGACCTGATGCTCGTACTTGCTTACGAAGTCGCGGAGAGCGACAGCAGCCTCAAAGCCGAGGAAGCCGCAAGCAAGGTTGTAGAGAAGATCACCGTCGCCGCCTTCATCGAAGACACCGAGAGGAGCAGCAGTAGTGCTGAACCGATCCCACGAACGGCGGGAAGGGTAGACCTTGTTGGGCTCAAAGTCAGCAGTCTCGTGCTCAAGGTGAGAACGGTTCTGGTTGATGAAGTCCCACACGATCTTGTGAACACGACCGTTGGCCCATGCAAGCCAATCCTCAGTGGTAGGCTCCACATCGTAGACCGTCCAGCGGTCAATCTCGGCAGGGTCAAGTTCACCAACTTGGTATTGAGCACCGTGCTCTCCACCATTGACAGCGGCGATGATCACCGTGCCGGGGTGAAGATGCCAACCGTTCAGCTTACGCGAATCGGTAAGCTCGAAAAGGCCCTGGCGCACCTCAAGGGTAGCGCGGTCAACCTCATCGAGGAACAGAAGGACAGGACGCTCGCAAGCGGTTGCGAACCAATCGGGAGCGTTCCAAGTCGTGACCTTGCGGACAGTCTTGGTATGCCCAGTCTCGGAGCAAGCAGCCTGCCATGCAGGATCACTGCTGTCGATGTGCGATGGAGCCTCGCCAGCAATCTCCATTTCGGAAGTATCAGGAAGACCGAGAAGGTCGCCCTCAGTCATCTGAGAAGCACGACGCTCGACAACCTCAAGACCGAGATCATCAGCAGTCTGGTATGCAACCTGTGACTTGCCGATGCCGTGACGACCGCGCACCATGACGGGGAAGCCAGCCTTGAGAATGTGAGGCATGATGCCATTGAGAGTCTTGAAGTCGATAGCCATGTGTAATATCCTTGTCAGGAGTTTGTAACTGAGGGGCAGTTACCACCCATAAGTAAGTAGTCAGTACAATGGTCAGCGGGAGGCGACAGCCGCTCCCCCGCCGGACGCATACAGTATAGCCCGTTCAGAGAAGCAGGCCAGGAGTTTCGAACCAGTTCTGATCAGTCATTGTCTTCTTCGTTGTAAGGAAGCCATTTATAGAAATCACACTGGCTACATTTAATCGACCAGCCTTCTTTTGGTACACTTACACTTTTGATTTGAAGTACACCATTCTCACACTTGTCGCATCTCACTCTTCGTTCTCCTTAGAATGGTACCCAATCTTGTACGAGGTCTTTCGCTCTCGGAAATGCTGTCTGGAAAGATTCAGAAGTAATCTGAGCATCAGCAGCATCAGAGAAGTAATCCATATCGTCTTTGTTGCGATAGAACTTGTCAGTAATCAGCCAAGTCTTTCCTCGGTATCTGACAAGGACAGGGCCACAATACCAGTAAAGAGTGCGAGGAAAGTTATCATCCTCTTTTGTGTCTACTCTTGAAACCCAGACTTCACACTCCGAAGGACAAGACATATCCTGCAAAATGAGTTCTACCTCATCATAGATTGCTGGGGCTGTGGTATTGAACTGTCTCACCAGTTGATGGGCAAGTAGTTCTCTGTATTCTTCGTCGTGTCCGTAGGTGTCGCTCATGGTTCCCTCGCTGGCACAGGTATTATAGCCTGTTCAGAGATTTGTGCCTCTTGATCAGAACTTGTGCCACAGCATTTTGAACCGTGTATCCTTGGATTACTAGATCATAGGCATCAAGAATAATGCCCTCTTCTCTTGTACCAGTCCTACTGGCGACTTCGGCCTCAATGAGTCTCCATAGCCAAGTGGTTCTTTGATACAAATCTCGCTCCAATCCATTTCAGGGTAGTAAGGCTGCGGAGTCATGTCAATGCCTTCAAGAAGCCAATCAACATACTCCGCGAGTTCATCAACTTCTTCACGAAGCTTTTGTTCTCGGTAAGAAGAAAGACAAACAACCTCACCCATCAAGAACTCCCGCCATCAGGCTTTCGTAAGTGAAACGCTGTTCTCCATCAACGACAGAGTAAACTTCCCACTGACGCTGCTTGTCCGCTTTCTTCTTGCCACCCTTGAAAGCAATGTTCTTGTCAAGATCGGCAATATCCTTGTGAAACCACTTATCAGAGAAAGTAAGTGGCTTGCCAGACTTGCTGGCAGGCATCATCTGGAACTGGTAGTTTTGCCCAGTTTCCTTGTTTAGCACCTTGCTGAGGGCGATTTCACCATCTCTCATACTGCCGTAAGCATCGGGCACAATAGCCTTCAAAACAACCATTGGCCGACTGTCGCCCATTCCGAATCGGATTGAGGAAACAACAAAGGGGCGACGAAACTTCACGTACTCTCCATCCTTATATTCTTGGCCTTGGTGGATGAACATATCACCCTTACCAATAAGGTTGGGATGCTTTTCACAGACTTCAGCAATAGCCTTGCGGCCATCAAGAAAATACTGCTTCATGTAAGCAATATCCTTGCTCTTGACTTCACAAGTACGACGGGTATGCCCCTTCTGGTTACAGTAAGAGCAAGTGCGATCAGCAGCCGTCTTCGGCTTGTTTCTCTCCATCTGCTGAGTTGCCCACCAATCGTTGGGATTGGCAGCAAGACGCTCTTTGATTCGTGCCTTGAGTGTTGGGCAGTTCGTGCGGTTGTGTCCTTCCTCTCGGCAGTAACTACAGCGTGGCTTTCTACGATAAGACATTCGGTCTCCAGGGTGATGGGCGGGCTACATCCCCCGCCGACACAGGTAGTATAGCCTGTTCAGAGGTTAGTGCCAACAGTTTTGAGTGTGGTCAGAGGTTGTCTTCTTCCCAATGGCGGTCCATGATTTTTTCAGTTTCCACTGAGTATCTGTCGTGCCACTGACCTTCAAAAAAGACATCAAAAAATGACTCAGGGGTCATTTTTTGGTAAGTGAAGAAGTGACCATGAGAGTCAACGACACTCGTACAGCGAGTATTTGTGATAAATATACCAGTTAGGATGCGGCCTCTCACCGCTGTTGGACAGTCCGAAGTGCCCTGAAAGCTAAGCCCGTAGACTTGGTTAAGTCTGACAATGTAATTTCTCCCTTTCATCGCCTTGCCTTCTTCAAGAATCTTTCTTCAATCTTGATAAGCATCTTGCCAGCAACAGGGAGAATCTTGTACACCTTGTTGCCCTTTGCTGCTGAACGAACGGAGCCATCAATGCCAGCGATGAAGCCGCCATGCTGAATGAACTGTTTTGTTGCTTCTGAGCGAAGAGTCCAATTAGAAGTGTTGCCGTAGGTTGAGTGGGTGTCCCAAATCAGCTTATCTTGGCGAAACTTGGAGTTGCCCATGACATGGGTACGAGAATCGAAACGAGCAGGCTTTTCACGTTCAGCCAAAATCTTCTTGGCATATTTGTTTCCGTACATCTTCAAGAAACCACGACGTGACGGAACCTCTCCACTGACAATCTGGTTGACAATAGACCGAAAGTACGAAGTAGTCATGTAGTATCCAGCAAGATACTTTGCATCCTTCTCGTACTTTTCACGATAGATGGTTTCCCACTCTGCTGCTTCGGCCAATGCGGACTCCGAGTTCTGTTCAATGATCTTATTGACATGGAACATCTGCTTTTCAGACAGCTTTCGTCCCTTGTTCAGTTGTTCGATAATACTGGTGGAAAAGCCCTTTGCCCATTCAGAAGCAACAGGGCTCTGTCCAACGGCAGTAAGGGCGGTCTTGATATCTTCGGGTGTCATGTGTACTCCTCTCGCTCACGCAGGTAATGTAGCCTGTTCAAAGAATCAGGCCATAAGATTAAAAGTAGATTGGAGCACCTTTCTTGACAAGATAAAACTCGCCATTGAAAGCTGGTATGTTGTTAACGACTTCAGGAGAGTTCTCGTCATCGTTGGCTTCGCACGGATCGAAGAACCACTTTATATATGGCTCACCTTGGTGAACCTCAGTGACAAGACCGTAATCGAAGTTTAGTTTGATGAACTTAACGCTTCCATTGTACAAAAACAGTAGAAAGTCGCCCTCTTCGAGTTCCTTTTCATGATAGATTCTTTTCATCGTCTCACCAAACTGTGTTGGATATCAAAATCATACTGAGTATGATGAAAGAGCTTTTCCATCTCGATCCAGATATCATTCAAAGTATCTCTATCGTAGACACTAAGATCACCTGGGTCTCTGAATCCTTCAGGAAGTTTCACACCACCCATGATTAGTTCCAGCATATCTTCAATCGAAGCCTTTAGGGCTCCTTTCTCAGAAAGATGAACAGAAGAAAACAACTCTCCTTCGGCCCACCCAATGTTGATCCACATTTTCCAGCCATGCGACATCAGTAACCTACCAGAAGACTAATAAAGACACCAATAGAAATATACACAAATGTGATAAAAAAATCAGAACCAAGAAAAGACATCAAAAAAGACACTACAGCTTCCCCTTGTGGTTTTCGTTACCACGGTTCTCGGCTACCTTCTTGAACTTCAGTCCAGACATGGTAGTGTTGGAACGTGACAAGTGACAAGACTTGCCCTTGTGGTGTCCTGTGTTGTTCAACCATGCTTTCTTGTACAGTTCACGATCTGAGGTAGACTCAAACTGAAGAATAGTCAAGTCAGACATCTTTCCGTTTGCTGCCTTGACAGCGAGATACGGAATCGTAGTCTCTTCTGCACAATCAGAGCAATGATTGCGAAGACCTCCTGCTCTCTTCTTCTCGGGAGAGTTGAGGTCAAAGGCTTCTTCACAGACAACACACTCAATCACGGTACGCGGCATACGTCCTCCTTGCCCGTACAATATAGCCCGTTCAAAGTTGAAGGCCAGTCACCAAATGTCATTCAGGACTGGCCCAGGATAAACAATCCTCCCTTTCTCATTTCTTCTTTAGCCCAAGAAATTGGATATTCGTCAATTGCTTCATCAGGGTCTTTGATCCAGGCAATTTTGATTCTCTCTGCTGGAATATAGCCAAAGCCAAGCCCCGATGTTTTATAAATACTGACAACAACGCCACAGTCGTCCAGTTCATCCAAGCCAGGACGTTCTCCACGAAAGTGTTCGGACCACCCAACTAAGTCACCGGCTTTGATCATCGGTACCTCTCAAGACAAAAATGTTGCCTTCTTCCTCGTCAAACCATTCTGAATAATAGTGATCTGGCTGGCCTGCCTTTCCTTGTTCTCTAGTCCAAAAGATAGCACACGCATCTTCCCAGTCATTGTTAACCACAACACCAACATCTTCTGTAGGATGATGAGGGTTCCAGAAAATAAGCTGACCATTTATTAGGTCATCTTTTTTGG
>Ga0181401_1001076_pt1 | contig 10984 bp, 12 predicted proteins | sample 24SPOviralmetaG_FD_130130 | JGI IMG/M metagenome (GOLD analysis project Ga0181401, IMG submission 130130) | Marine viral communities from the oligotrophic San Pedro Time Series (SPOT) site, San Pedro Channel, CA, USA - 24 SPOT_SRF_2011-07-20 | ecosystem: Environmental > Aquatic > Marine > Strait...
CGGAAAAGAGAGAATCGGAAAAGAGAGAATCGGAAAAGAGAGACCGTGATAAGAGAGAATCGGAAAAGAGAGACCGTGATAAGAGAGAATCGGAAAAGAGAGACCGTGATAAGAGAGATCGTTATAAGAGAGATAGTTATAAGAGAGAATCAGAAAAGAGAGAATCGGAAAAGAGAGACCGTGATAAGAGAGAATCGGAAAAGAGAGAATCGGAAAAGAGAGACCGTGATAAGAGAGAATCGGAAAAGAGAGACCGTGATAAGAGAGACCGTGATAAGAGAGAATCACCTGATAGAAGAGATACTAGAGATTCTGTTAAAAGAGATTCCGATAAAGTATCATCTGATGTAGGTCTATATAATGAAAATATTAAAAATAGATTGTCTCAGTATAGGAGAAAATATGAAATATACTCCAGAGACCATGAAAGAATATCTATGGATATTAGAAAAACAACAAAGTATAATATTAATTCTATCATATCTTCTAATCAAAACTTATTAACAAAGGTTAATTCTTTATATGGAAGGTTATCTTCAATGGGACTAAAAACAGATAAATATACATTTGAATATGATGATCTAGTTGGGTCTTATGAAGATCTTTTAAAAGACATAGAAAGCACAAAAAATAAATTAAATGATGTTAAAAAAGAATTAAGTTTAGACAAAGATACTGTTGATTTTTTGTTATCTGATAAAAATAATATTAATATATCTATTACTCCGAATGAACTATCTTCATCTGTCCCACTATTCAATCGTAGGAGCAAATATTATGAAATTAAATACGACTCATACAAACACAAACGTATTATGTTGAATGTGAACTACAATGAAAGAAATATTAAAGCCGAGTTAATGCCAGCCGGTACAAGATATTATGAACCTATTGAAGCTCCTGGAATCTCAACAGGTATCCCTTTAAAAGGAAATGAATTTCAAGTTAAGTTTTCTTTAAGAAATAGTCGTGATGTATCTATTAGATATGTTTATACTTTAGTTGATATAAGTAAAGATAAAAAAAAAAGGGAACAAGAAAATGAAAAACGAAGGGAAGAACAAAAAAAGAGAGACCTTCAACGACAAAGTGAAATAAGACGTAGTAGAGAACAACAATCTTTACAGAGAAGACAAATTCCTTCACAACCGGAAAGACGTCAGCTACCTGAACAACCTGAAAGGCGCCAGCTACCGGAACAACGGGAAATGCGCGATGGTTCAACACAAAGAGAGACTCCTGGTGAAATGACTGATAATATAGATAAATCTATATCAGAAACTAGTTCCCCCAAACAAGAAGTATTGTCAGATGAATCAGATAAAGAAGAATCAGATAAAGAAGATTCAGATAAAGAATCACCTGAAAACATATCAGATGAAGAAGAAACTCCTATTTTAGATAATTTCTTGAATGAGGCTTCTAAGCTATCAACTGATGAATTAACCAAAGAATCTTTACAATCTTTTATCGATCAAAGAAGTAGCCCTGATTCTTTATCGGATGATTCTTTATCGGATGATTCTTTATCGGATGATTCTTTATCTGATGATGATTCATTTTCATCTGATATGTTTTCAGATGATTCAATTGATGATGATTCAATTACTACGGTTCAATATGATGAAATACAGCAATATATTATTGAAAAAAGAAATGAAAAACGAATGAATGAAGGGTTGCCTGATGCTGAATTATATCGTCAGATGTTTGAACTTCAAAGAGAAGAAGCACAAAAAGAGTTAGATGAAGCACACGAAAATATTCAATATCTGATTGAATTACTTGATTCAAATAAACAAGAAACAGCCAAGAGAAGAATAAATTACAAGCCTAAAAAGAAGAAAGTATTCCCTAAAAAGAAGAAAGATAAATCTAAAAAGAAAAAAGAAGCGCCTAAAAAGAAGAAAGATAAATCTAAAAAGAAGAAAGATAAATCTAATAAGAAGAAAGATAAATCTAATAAGAAGTAAGATAAATCTAATAAGAAGTAAGTTTTTTTCTATCATATTTTTTATACATAATTATATCTATGCAACAACAATTCAATGATTTCATGATTGCGAATGATATAACAAGGGCTCAATATAATACATCGTTTGATAATAATACATCTTTTGATAATAATACATCTTTTGATAATAATGTTAACTTGAGAGATACATTTAAAATAAATGATACACAACAAGATAAAGATATTAATATGGATATGTTTAATAAATTAATACCTCAAAACACTCAAAAAGAAGCTCCAAAATCACAGCAAGAGTCTCAATTTATTCAATCCACAAATAAGAATTACCAAAAACCAAAAGATTTCTCAAGTGATTGGCTTCTTAATTCTCAAAAAGTTGATCGTCTGAAGCATGTATCTAGTAGTAATGATATAAATGCTTTAGCTAATGATAAACATAAGATTTCATCAATGTCTACAGAAATTATTGAGAAAGATAAACAAATACAATCATATAAAAATGATATAGAGATATTAGAAAGCGAATTAGCTTTATTTAAAGAAGATAAAAGTAACCGTGAATCTGAAGAGATGGAAATAAAAATACTACAAGAAAAATTAAATGAACAGTATTCTGAAAATAATAAACTTGAAGGACTTAAGATTGAAAATAAAAAACTAAAAGAAGATTGTCATCAGTTTCAAATAACTATTCAAACCTTAAAAGAAATTATTCGTAAGCAAAATCTAATAATCAATCCGGAATATCATAATGAAAGACTGAAAAAGCTATTACTAAAATATCACCCAGATACAGAAGATGAAACTATTCAATCTGTTTTTTCTACTTATGAAATAAATGAACAAACCAAAATTACAAAAGAACTACTACAAAAAGTATTGAAAGAAATACAAGAATAATAGTTAATCTAATGTTTTTGTCCCTATTAAATCTATTATCTTTTGCATATTTTCAACATTACAAGATGAAAGAACCTGTGTTGGCTTATCATTCACAAATAAAACATCCATATTATTCTGCTTCTTTATACTGTATTTGCCATCACCTTTTTTGAAAGATTCTTGTATCAGTTTAACACATCTTTTGCAACATAGAGATACGATAAATCCTTTGTTGAGTGGAGGATATTGTATACAAACAGATATATTTGTCGGTGAGTTCATAACTGGACATCTTTTATGAGTCTTTTCAATCATTTCTAACATTACTTGTGATTCAGGAGTTTCTCTTTTTGTCCAATTATCTATATCTTCTTGTTGGCGCTCTAAAGAAATAGGTGTGGGGAACTCTTTTGAATTAATCAACTCAGTTATTTTAAGACTTTGTTTTCTTTGATCACACCTACTTTTTAAAAAAAGCATACTTAGTGACAACATTACAAATGAAATAAATATACTTCTCATTACTTCATCAATATTCATTATATATTCTAAGTATATATTTTTTGTGTGTATATTTTTTGTGTATATATTTTTATAAGTAGATTAAGAAAACACTGTTGAGATCTATATCTTTGACAAAAAATAATCTCCGATTGTTAATTGATGATAGTAATTTATCAGATGATTCGGAATCCATCATATTGTTCATTATCTCTTTATTCATAAAGAATACATCCATTTTATTATCACTTTCACTGCAATTCATTCCGACGCATCCGACACCATATGCTTTCAATCCTCCTTCATATATCTCAAACAATTGTTCTTTATTTTCTTGAATAAATGATTCAATGTATGATGGAGCTGATCTTGTTTGTATTATATCTGTCATTTATAACCATATTTATAAAAATAAACTTATTGACACGCATTGCCATTTTTACAATACCATTTGTTAACACCTGATACTTCACAGAATAAATGAATAGAAACCCCGGTTAAAAACAATAAGGAAGCCAAGCCTGAAAACCTCAACTCTCTACAAACACGTGAAAATTGACTACCAAACATTCCCGTTCCATATGCAATAATTACTCCAATAACCATTGTTAATAATCCTATAGCAACTAGTTCAAGTAATAATTTGTTCATTTATTATAAGTAATATTTGAATTTGAATAATATTTGATAGTTGTTAATAAAATAATAAATGGACAAGAGTAATCTTTTATTTCAAATATTCACTTCTTTTATATACATATTTGGAATACTCACATATGGTTTGATAATTACAAACATCTTCTTGATTTATGGACATCGTGATGAGATGGAGACATATAAACAAGACTGGATAAAAAAACACACTGACCCTACATTTTATATTTTATCATTTGTAATCGGTAGTGTTCCTGTATTAATTTCTAAAATTATCAGTATGAAAAAGAATAAAGTTAGTCCAGTGAGTTTATAATAGCTTGCTGAACTTCTTCGTCATACATTATCTCGTGGACATTCCGTATTATACTATTGAATATGTTTATATTATTTGGTGATGAAATTGTAAATGGCGGACCATCTAATATCTGATTCTCATCATCAGGTTCATCAGGCTCATCATTCTCATCAGGTTCATTATCACCATTACTATCCTCATCAGGTTCCATTTTATCTTCTGGAAACTCTGTTCTACATATTGGGCAATTATTATTCTCTTTGAACCATGGCAGTATACCCATGCATTTTACTGGATCATCTCCTTTGTGGAACATATGTATTCCATTTTCACAAGGTAATTTAATTACAGAATCACCTTTTACAAATTGCTCTTGACATATAGCACACGATTCACCAGTATTGCTTTCGTATACTTCACAGGATAGATTCTCTAGAAATTGCGGACAGACTTTTTTTTTAGGAATAATTTGTTCTTGAAACGAACGTTCCATTATTTCTTCTTCAGTAGTGTGTCCACTAAATACTAAAGGCAAACGATCATTTGATAAGAAACTATCTATACCCATTATTATATTGTAAGGAGGTAATTGTAATATTGTTTCAGAGTTAGTATTTTCATCTATTTCATCATCAACATCCATTTCTGTTATGTTTCCCAAACCTTCTTCATCTATTATATCCCCTGGATTATTTATTATATCCCCTGGATTATTTATTATATCCCCTGGATTATTTATTATATCCCCTGGATTATTTACTATATCCCCTGGATTATTTATTACAGTAAAATATTCAAAAAACTCAAGGGGTATGGTATTATTTACTTGAACTTCTGGAAGATCGTCTTCTGTATTGTTAACATAGGGTAATCTAACTTCCCTTAGTATTTCTTGTAATATATTATTGATCGGTTGGTCGGGTTGTTCTTCAACACCTTCTTCCATTATGTTTATTACTTTATATTTACCTTTATATTATATTTATCCGATATTTTCTTCTCAATATAATGAATAAGTCTTTTTTTATCTTCTTCATATGTTAAAGATAATGTCACCGCTTGTTTCTTTGAAAGTTTGATAGTTTCCATTTTTAATTGTTTCAATGTATGTCTTTTCAAATTTTATCTATCATATAGTATAATGAGCTATACTAAACACATTTTGAAAGATGAACGTTGCAATTACTTAAACTTTTCTAAGCAGTCTGCATATGAAATGTTATCACCATGTATTCATGAATCTTTACCAGAAAGTAGCAATAGTGTTTCATCTGAACCTATTGTTGAAAATAGAACGCAATTTATCGATACTCGGATAACCCCTGTACTAAAAGAAGGATTTACTAGTGATATTAGTTCTTCGGGTGGGGTTTCCAATCGTTTATCTAAACCTTCTTATCCGTTACATTCTGATAACAAATATCATCGGTTATTCAGAAACAGTGATTGGAATCATCTTGAAGTAAGGGGTTCCGCTCCACATCAAAAGCCATATAAAATATGTAGCGGTGATTTAGTGTTCAAAGGTTATGGTGCTGGCGGAGACATACATTGTGAGGAACCCAAACAAAATAAAAAAAATGTCTATCGCGCCGACTCTACATTTGGTAATATGCTAAGTAATATCTTTTAATCTTTACTTTGTTGGATCTTCCATAAACTCGTCATTAGTAATTGACCTTGGTGAATCTGGAGAATATCCTTCATCATTATCTTCTTCTTGTGTATCTTTGAATGAATTACGATTATTAATTTGATTAACCCTGTGAAGAATGATACCCTTTGTAATTGTGAATGCTTCATCCCTATCATTTGTATCCATTTCAACTGAGATAAGCACATTTTCAGGTAGTTCACCATCATTTTTAAGATCGCAGAAACGTAGATATCTCATACGTATTTGACGATCAGGTTCAATCTTAATGTATACACGATCTTTCTTTAGAATATAAGCTACACAATCTTTTACTTCACGTGTCAAAGCCTTTACTCCTTGACCACCTCGTCCAATTAAAGCTGGGATACAGTTATTTACCATATTTGCCTTAAACACAAACTTAGTATTTAACTTATTGTCTAGTGAACTTGTGAACTTTCCTTCATATTCTCGGATACTTTCCTTCAAGGCACTACATTGCTTTAGATTTTCTCCAGAAAGATGTGCCATAACTTTCTCAGTTTTTTCATCTACAACTACCTGGACATGCAATTTAGTTGCTTTCTCAGATGTATTCCCTTCTGCATTTTCTTCTACAGTATTCTCTTCTGTATTTGTATTCTCTTCTTCTGTATTTTCTATCATTTGGTAAGCCTTACGAATAATTGAATTAATACCTCGTCCCTTCCTTCCAATGAAAGCACTTACTTTATCTGGAGATACAGATAACTCAACAATTTCTGAGAATCCTCCCCCTCGTAGACGCAATACCAAATGGAGCGTTGATTCTTTTTGAATATTATAGTCTGAAAGAGTTCGTCCATCTTCAAGTTGCTTTCCAGCAAAGATCAATCGTTGCTGATCTGGCGGGATTCCTTCCTTATCTTGAACCTTTGCCTTTACATTTTCAATTGTATCTGATCCTTCAACTTCCAAAGTGATTGTCTTGCCCGTAAGAGTCTTTACAAAAATCTGCATCTTTTAGTGTTGTTGTTAGGGTATTTGTGTATGTATATGTGTGTTGTTTTGGAGTGTTTCGGTTTATAGTTTATTGTTAGAGTAACAAATCACAAGTTTCAAATTTGAATTTAAGTAATTGTTAACTATTAATTATATTAAGTATGAACATATTACTCGCTGAACCGGTGTCATTAACTAATGATAATGAAAACCAAGAAAAAACTATTGTTGAAGATAACGTTTATGATTTTTATGTTGAGTTTGTAGATGATTTCACGTTCTTAATACGTATCGTTGGAAAAGATACTGGTTTGACTTATCAAAAGTATATTAAATCTACTGATGATTGGTACAGAGAAAATATGATGTCGTTCCATGGATTATTCAAAAATGCATTTAAATTATTCCATAATTGTTTAGTCAAGAAAGATCATCGTTTCACTTATCATATAGTTTCTATGAACAAGAGTATCTGTTTGAATATTAAATATGGTGATGTATTTAATAATGTAGACCATACCCTTGATATTCCAATCAATCAATCTGAAAATGGATACACATATGATTTAGTTGTTTCTTGCCAAAATCAAATAAATGCAATCAGAGATAAAGTTACTCAATTGATTACTTATAGCAATACACAGGCTTCTAGCAATACACAGGCTTCTAGCAATACACAGGCTTCTAGCAAAGAACTGTTCTCTAGCAATGGCAATTGCATATATAAAGGAGATATTGTAGATAAAAAAAGACATGGGAAAGGAACTGAATATTGTGATACAACTGGTCGCATTGTTTATGAAGGAGAGTTTAATAAAGGATATTATCATGGTCAAGGGACTTATTACATATTTGGAACATGTCTCGTGATGAGTTGTGGTTCTGGTAATAAATCTATTTCAGGTAGATTTTTGAATGGTCTTATCCATGGTGTATCTGAAACCAAATCTGTAAGTAGAGTTTATTATGAACTTTATGATCATGGCGAGTTAATTCATAGTAGTAGTAATCGTTCTGATATAACTACTGTTGAAGATTATAAACAAAATCAACGTTTGAAACAACTGAAAGAGCAACGTAGTAATCGCGGTCATAGAAGATCTTAATAACCACCATGTACAACTAAATTACTGAAAGTTAATGGTTCGCTTATAATATTGGGATTATATTGTGGGTGTTCATTTTTATTGTATAAGGGATCATATATTCTAATAGTTGTATCTGATATATTAAAGTAATTTTGATTCCAGAAATTACCTTCATCTAGTGAGAAACTTATATCTGTTTGATCTATTTTTCCAGTTATTAGTTTCATATATGTATCTTCATGTTTATCATCTACTGATAAACAATATTCGCATTGACATCCCGGTATCCATTGTTTATTTTCAGGTAATGTATTGAATTCTAAATGAAGGAAATGAACATTATTGAATATGGTTTTTGAGGTTTCCTTTGTTATGTAATTTGAATATTCTATCCATGAAGGAGGTAACATTGTAAATGGTTTATATATGTATCGGTAATAATTCTTTATCGCATATACTAATATTTTTGTTTGTATTGATTCGGGTAACTCTCTTATTCGTTTTGTGACTTTTTGTCGTTTTGCATGTTTGATACTCTTTTGCGTTTGTTTTATTTTTTCAACCTGTAGATGTCTAATGTTTTCTAAACTAAATTGTTTCTGATATTCACTTTTAAATGATATATCTTCGTAAATCTCACTATCAGATGATTCATCAGATATATAACAATTACATATCTCTAATATACTATTTGATACAGTATCGATTAAGTAATCTATTTTAGTATTTTTCTTTAGTAACTCAAAACCTGTTACTTTATTTGTAACCTTTATATTATCTATCCACATCTCTTTGTCTTCTGGTTTTATATAAGCGAACTGTTTATTTTTCGCAATAGTTACAACTATACCACTTCTCCACCATAAATCTTCTTTCATTTTAAATTACAAAGAATCTTGTTGTGATATACTATAAAGATATGTTTTTCAAATTTATTTGTATTTTAAATTATACTTTTGAATATACTTTTCTTTATTCCGTATATAATCGTTACGATAAATAGATACAAATATTTTAAATATAAATAGTAACCATCTTTCTAATATAAGAATTAATAATATTTTCCCTCTATATAATAAGATCATCTTGTGTAAGATAAGATAAATAAGTGGAGTTCGTAAGAAATACAAGGGTTTGAATCTTTTATACTTAACATAATTCCGAATACATCCTAAAGTTGGTGTTATTGTATATAACCATAACATGGTTTAGTTAATTAATATATTAGCTTCTTATCTTTAAATTGAATTTGAAAAAGATTGAAATGAAGGTGCATAAATTAAAAGAGTGAAAATGAGTCAATCAAAACTCTTATCTGTTCGTCAAAAAACAATGATCCAATCTGGAAAACATTTCACAGATGATAGCAAGATTTCAGAAAATATATTGAACCTTTCTATTAATAAACTAAAAGAATACTTTATCCCCTATGTTAAAGAGTATTTTGGCACAGATTCGGATATCATAATTGAAAAAAAGATGTCTGTATATGATCTTATGAAACTACAAAAAGATATATTTCCAGATTTTCCAGGACCACAAGAGTCTTATAAAAAGAAGTTTATTCGCCCAGATGGAGGTATATGGTTCTTAAAATACAAAAACAAAAATTATCCTCTCTTAGTTATTGAAGACAAAAAACAAGGGACCAACGATATAAGGTATAAAGAAGGCAATAAGAAACAAGCTTTAGGTAATGCCGTTGAAAGATTTGCCAAAAATGTCAGAGCTTGTGAAATGTTATTTCAATCAGAAGATATATTTCCATACGTTATGTTCGCAAGTGGATGTGATTTCCATTCATCTGAAAGTATATCTGAGAGAATACTATCTGCTAATTATGGATTTCCTAATTATGTCGTTGAATTGACTACGCAAACCCAACCTGAAGAAATTGAACTTGTGGTTCAAAACTCACTTGAAAATATGAATATTCATAAAAAAAGAAATCTATGCGTTATGCAAAGCTTTATAAAAACACACAAATACAATGAACTATCTCACGGTGCGAGTGATTGGACATGCGATGAAAGATATAATATTTGTTCCACCATATTGAAATTATCTATTAGTTATTATTTACAGAAGCTTGTTTCTTAATAATGTATATTATCTCTATTACTTTATTGCTCCTATTTTTTAGATTTCTAGATCCTTTGTATGTATCATACTTAATTTGTTTTTTTTCTACTTTATAAGGTTTAAATATATCAATCCAATCATTATCTTTTATGATTCCTTCATTGTTATAAGATAGTAATACATATTGACTACGTTCCATACTTTCGTGTAATAGTTCTTTCATAGACTTTATTGCTTTTTCTTTGTAATTGTAATCTGATCTAGTCCAATCACTTGGTATCCCAGATACTTTTGATATCTTTAAAGGCATCTTATTTTCTATGATTAAGTTTAACATGAAATAGTTTGATGAATATGGGTGTTGATTATAAGGTGGATCTAAATAAATTATATCTATATCATCGGGTAGTTTCTTTATCACATTATTAATATCTTCATTGAATATGTGAGGTGTGTATTTATTATTTGACCATATTGGTAAATCTAAACGTATTGGCTGTGTTATTCTTGACAGTGCATCTGATGATGTTCCTCCAAAACTACCTATTCCCGTTTGTTTGTCTTTATAAAACCCTTTGAAAACTCCAGCTGTATTTGTGTGTATACTAGCCTTTATCAATAACGGACCTAATAAATAATGCTGTATAGATGAATCAACTTTATCTATATAATCCCTTAATGTATCTATTATTAATCCATTTTCATTTGTATAAAAACATCGTTCTCCTTCTTTTATATCTTCTGTGCTTTCAGGACAATAATTCTTTGTTATTATGCCTTTCACATAAGGACCCGTTTCAGCTAATTTATTCATTTTCTCAATATGTGTCTTTATCTTACTTATTTGCTCTTTAGTTGGTTTTTCAAATATACATTTTGCCATTATA
>Ga0181401_1001078_pt1 | contig 10977 bp, 13 predicted proteins | sample 24SPOviralmetaG_FD_130130 | JGI IMG/M metagenome (GOLD analysis project Ga0181401, IMG submission 130130) | Marine viral communities from the oligotrophic San Pedro Time Series (SPOT) site, San Pedro Channel, CA, USA - 24 SPOT_SRF_2011-07-20 | ecosystem: Environmental > Aquatic > Marine > Strait...
CATAGTGTATCTTTTTCTTACCTTTTTTCTTATAAAAAATAATATTAGTAAATTTGTTATAATTATTAAATATATCTAAATAATATTAAGACCATAATTGTTTTATATAATTAGATAAAATATTTTTAAAACAAGAACATAAAAAAAAGGATATAACCAAAAAATTTTATTTTTATTTTGAGCCAATCTACATGTTAATATTTTTCCTTTTATCCTTTTTAGAAAATAAAACTATATCATATTTTTTTAATTAAATCATCATAATATATATATACTATGAATTTTGAAAAAAAGAAATTAATAAATAGTGTCTTTAATAACAAACCAACACCAATCGTTTCTAAGAGTGATAAGAGAAACATTAAGAAACAAGTAATAAAGACTAAACTACTTGAGATACAAAAAAAAAATGCATTTGTATTTAAATAAAATTGATTTCATTTTTTATTCATATTTAATCTAAGTAATTGAATAACAATGCCTTATGCTGATGCTATTGAAAGACAAAGAGAAGTAATGAACCAAAGAGGAATAGACGAAATATATGCTAAGAACTGGTGGGCTGAAATAGAACCTATGATAAATGATAAAGTGGCTTGTAATTTAGATATAAAAACTATGGTTTTAGAAATATTAGGGAAAACTTATGTTCCAGTAAAGTCAAAAAATTATACATTGCTTACTGATGTAAAAAAATTAGTAGAAGAAAGATTATGTGAAGAAGGAATTTCGGTTAAAATAACTATAAAAAAATTAAAAGAGATAATGACAATCTTAGGATTTAAAGCAGTTGGAGGAGGTGGTAATAAAGTATGGAATATACAATACTTTCCCAGTAGTTGTTATCGTCTAGGTTGGGATTAGTAATAAAATCATTTACATATAAATAAAATTGATTTGAAAAATAATCATTTTTTTATTTAGTAATATAAAAACAATGGCTTCGTTTCATACAAAGACTTTTACAAAACACGATGATTATATGACACCAAAACACGCTTGGGAAGATATAAAAGAATTTATACCAGCAGAATATAAAATTATATATGAACCATTTTACGGTGATGGAACAAGCGGTAAAATATTAAAAGAACTATTACCAAATCATAATGTAATACATTTTGATAGTGATTTTTACGATATGTCTAATGTCCTTCATTATGATATGATATTAAGTAATCCACCTTTTAGCGACGCAAAGAAAATTATGCCTAAGATGTTTGAATTAGATAAACCATTTATATTATTAATGCCGTCAAGTAAAATAAATACAAGTTATTTTAGACAATGGAAAGATAGAAAAATACAAATAATAATACCAAGAAAACGCATTAACTTTATAAAATTAGTTGATGGAAAAGTTGTTCCCAGTAAAGGGGCTAACTTTGACTGTTTCTATTACTGTTATAAAATGAACTTACCAAAAGACATAGTGTGGCTTGATTGAAAGCATATTGAATTAAATAAAATTGATTGCACTTTTATTCTGCAATAAAATCAGTAATAAAACAACCACAATGCCTTTTGAAGTTTTAATGATTAACGGAGAAGCAACCGACTATATGAATAGAGATTATCTCATTCAAATATTAAAAGATAATAGGTTTATATCTAAGATGATTGATAGAATATGTGATGAAAAAGGTTGGAATAAAGAAGAAGCAAATGAACTTATAGCCACAGGTGATTTAGATGAAGATTTTTGGATAAATGAATGTATTAACTGGGCTGTAGAAACAAAAATGGTAGAAACACTAATGTATAATTTAAAAATGTATTATAAAGTTATTACTATTGGAAATATATAATATAAAATTGATAGTTATTCTTAAAAAATAAAATTAAATATAAATAAAATTTTTTTATTTAATTATGATATAAAATGTCATTATCTCGTAAATACTTTGAAATTGTCCCTATTAATAACATTGATAGTTTTTCGCCAGATGCTGGTGTTGATATTATAAATTTTCTTATTCCACCTGTCGCAGGTGCTTCTTTGCCTACAAGTGATTTAGTTATTAAAGGAAACTTAGAAGTCCTTTCAAATAACACTGCTGGAACTACTTATTCAAACGGCTCAAATGTAGGTGCAGCCATTGACAATGTAGCAGGTATGCAAGGTGCTATTTCTCGTGTAGATATAACATCAAGACAAGGTAATTCATTATTGGAACAACGCCAGTTTTATTCATTAATCAGTAAAGTAAAAAGAGGTATTTTATCTAATGATGACCTTGGTGTTGGTAAATATGGTGTCCAGCAAATGGTAGGAGAAAATGCTACAAATACTAAATGGAAACTTATGAGAGAGGCTGATGCCGATGTAGGAACACCTTTTGCTATGCCAATTGATGTTGGTCTTTTTACCACAAATAACCAGCAATTAAATTTAAGTGCTACAGGAGGATTAGAATTAAAAATCTTTTTGAACTCTACCAAACAATTTTTAATGAACCTTGACACAGGATCGGGAAATAAATTAGATAATAACTTTTCATATAGACTTACTAATGTTTCATTATTCGGTAGATATAATTTTTTGACCGCCCCAGCATTGAAATCATTGAATGGTGTTTCATTCAAACAAATTAGTAATACTATTAATACAGTCCAATCAAGTAATGATACAACCGCTCTTATCCCACAAGTTCAATCTTTGGATAAAATTATTTATATTTATCAGCCAAATGATGACACACTCAATAACTTTGATAGTGATGGTGTTTCTACAGACCAGTTGGTTGGTTTAGAACAGTATGGTGTTTCCAATAACGGAACTCGTTTTCCATACTCTTTTGATATTAAGTCAAATCCATCTTTGGGCTCATTGGCTCAAGCAACAATTTCAAGTAATAAGCACAGAACTACAGGTGATGCCGAAGTAGCAAGACATTTCATAACAGCATTGAATGGCTCTTATCCACCACAACATTCATTAGTAAATGGATTAAATCAAGAACGATCATTGGCTGATTTATATGGTATTAATGGAACTGGAGGCAACCAAACTAATTTACATAGTAATTATGTAATGGGTGTCGCTACATCTTATCAATATGGTTTTGCTGGATATGAAACACCTATGCCTAATAATTTAGTCCAGTTAGAACAAGAAAGTCAAGTTGGTACTGCAAATGCTGTAGTTCCAACAAATATTAGCGGTCAAACCCAAAGTCAAAACGCATTGATGGTATATAATACTATGCTTTCTTATAGCGGAATGAATGTCGCAAAATAAATTAATTAATTTTTTATATTTTTCTATATTATAAAAAAATGTCAAACCAAATGAGATTTCCAAATAATCCAGCAAATAGAACTGAGATATTACTTAATGATAATATAACACAGTTAACAAAACTAGCAAATTGTGTAGATACTGGAACAAATTTAGTAAAGGTAGATATTGAAGATGCTACAATTTCAGTAGAAGGAACTAATTTAGCAACAAAAGAAAATCAGCAAACTATGATTGATAAATCTATTAGAGGTATAAATAATACTGGTTCAATCGGGGATGGCTCGGAAAATGCCACTGCAGTATGCCTTGGATATGATAGAGGAAATGGAAAAGCCAGAGCCTTATTGGTTGATGGAAACGGTGCTATGATAAATGACCCAAGTAAAGAAGGTTTAGTAGTAGCAAATGGAACAACAACCGCATTACATAGCATGATGTTGGGTAATAGTGATGGAACAAATCTAAGAACAGTCAAAGTAGATGCCGACGGTCATTTACAGGTAGATGTCTTAAGTGGTGCTGGAGGCGGTGATGCTTCTGCAGCCAATCAAACAACAATGATAACTAAACTTGGTGAAATAGATACAGCACAGGACTTAACTAATTCAAAATTAGATACAATTGCTGGAGACACCACTTCAATTGATGGTAAAATAACTGCTTGTAATACTGGGGCTGTTGTAGTTTCCTCAGGATCTATTACAGAATCAAATAGTTCGGCAATAAAAACCGATATCGCAAGTATAGATAGTAAAATAACTGCTTGTAATACTGGTGCTGTTGTAGTTTCATCAGGTGCTATTACAGAGACAAATAGTTCCGCAATATTAGCCGATACTGCCAGTATTGATGGTAAAATAACTGCTTGTAATACTGGGGCTGTTGTAGTTTCATCAGGTGCTATTACAGAAACAAATAGTTCCGCAATATTAGCCGATACTGCCAGTATTGATGGTAAAATAACTGCTTGTAATACTGGTGCTGTTGTAGTTTCATCAGGTTCTATTACAGAATCAAATAGTTCGGCAATAAAAACCGATATCGCAAGTATTGATGGTAAAATAACTGCTTGTAATACTGGGGCTGTTGTAGTTTCATCAGGTGCTATTACAGAGACAAATAGTTCCGCAATATTAGCCGATACTGCTAGTATTGATGGTAAAATAACTGCTTGTAATACTGGGGCTGTTGTAATATCAAGTGGGACAATTTCCCTTCCAGCTGGTGCATCCACAGAAGCGAAACAAACAGATATAGATAATGCGATTGACACAATGTCAGCAAAATTACCAGCCAGTTTAGGTCAAAAAGCAAATGCCTCATCTTTATCTATTTGTAGAAGTTCTACTGCAGGGGCTTTTGATGTATCTGCTAGAACCACAATAGGCACAGCATCTACAAGCACTAAATTATTATGTGATAGTGCAGGAAGATTGGCTGTAAATAATGGATTACAAACAAGTCTTTTAGAGTGTCATCAAACAGGAACTTCAAGCACTACAATTACAATCGCTGACGGTTCTAATTCAGCCACTAAAAATATAACTTTAAATGATATAAGAATGGCTCAACTAACACCAGATGTTATAGGTTATAGGATTGAAAATGGTGGAACAGGCGGAAGTGGAACGGATGTAAATATGGAAGTCAGTTTTGATGGAACAAATTATGTAGAAATCCTAACAAATCTTGTAGGTTTAGCTAAAAGTAATTACATTGGTAATCTTGGCGATGATGCTGTAGGTTTACCTACTTTAGCCCAAGCATTTAGATTTAAGATTTCTAATAATAGTGGTGGTTCAGCCGATTATAAAGTGTCATTAATAGCATATGGCTTAGATTTCGCACAAGCATAATTATTCATCCTCGCAATATTTAATTTTTTTTTCATTACAACTACTTTCGCAAGAACAGCAGGAACTTTTACATTTAAGTCTTATATTTTTAAATAATGTTGCTATAGCATTAATTATTTTGTTTAAATTTTTCATATTAATATAGAGATATATTTTATTATGGCGAGTGAAGAGTATAGAAGATTGGCTGAAGATTGCAAACAATTAATAAATAAAAAGGATAGGGTAATAAAAGTCTATCAAGAAAAAATAGATGAAGGGGATAATCATGTAAAATTAATAGAACACGAACTTATTAAAGTAAATGCTTTATTAAATTTATTATTAGAAATATGGACTAAAAAAAATGAAATAGTTATACTAAGAAATATGTGTGGTATCTTTTGTAAAATGGAAAAACTTATAGGCAATGGGCGAGACATTCTTTGTTATCACGAGGACGAAGACGATATGTTGGCTGAGTTTGACCCTCTTGGTTTGGACTTAAATTAACTTCTAATTCTACTTTTTCTTCTATTTCTTCTTTTTTTTCTTCTTCTACTTCTGTTTCTAAAAATTTAATTTTAACACTTTCTAATAATTTTTTAGATGATATTGTTTTAACTAAAGATTTAACCCTAGTGCAGTCAGCACAATAATATTCGAAGTAGTTTTTCTTAATATATTTATTACAAAAAGCACAAAAATAATCCGTCATATATTTTTTAGTTATATTTTATTTATTTTTAGATAATTATTTTTATATTCTTTTGCTTCTTCTAAAGATTTAAACCATTTTTGATGTCTTTCCTTATTTATAATTTTTTTAAATACATAGTATGTATTATTATTTTTTATATCAATAAAAATATATTTTTCATTTAATTTATTATCACTTCTCGGTTGTTTTATATTTTGACTATTTTCACTTTGTGTAGCCCACCTTAGATTTTCAATATTATTATTTAATTTATTTTGGTCAATATGGTCTATATACGGCTTATTTAAAGGATTTGGAATATATGCTAAAGCAATTAATCTGTGAAATTTCATTTTTTTTCGTTTTCCATTATCATTATATAAAGTAATTATTCTATAACCATACCTGTCAATTTGTGATTTTATAGAAATACCTTTATTTAAACTTATAACATCGCCATCTTCTAAAATTAAGTAATTACTAAATCCTTCTATGCTAACCATTTTTTTTTAAATTAAATTAATAGTTATTGAAATCAATTTTATTTTATTTTATTTATTTATTTTATAAAATGCCGAAGAAACAAGGATACAATGCGAGATTAGATGAAAGTCTAGGAATGAGAAGAGGTAAAGAATCTTCTAAGAAACAAAGCCTTAAAGATAGAAGAGATGAAAGTAAAGGAATGGAAAAAGCCGAAGGTAGACGAGCATATTCATCAGTTAAAACTATGGATATAAATGATCGGATGAGAGCACACGCTAAGAAACACAATATAGATATGCGACACAAACATATGAGATTAATGAAGAAATATGTAGGTGAAGGAATGTCATTTACTAAGGCACATAATCGTGCCGAAAAAGAAGCACCTGTAGAAAAAGATGATTAAAAAAAGGATAAAGGCAAAATATTTTATTTTCATTTTTTCCAAATGTGCATGTAGTTTTTTTTGCATATATCCTTTTTTTATATATCCTTTTTTTTAGATATAATATATAATTATAACTATAACTATTAATTTAATATAATCCATTACATTACAACTATTTAATTATTTATAATGAGAACAATTACTTTTACTGGAAACATAAATATAGATTGTGATAAATTATATGATTTATTAAAAGAATATGTAGAACCTATAGCATATAGCGGAACAGAACGCCGAACAGGTCAATTTAAATTAGCAAAGCAAGGAAAGAAAATAGGCTCTATGTTGTATGGTTTTACTTGGAAAGGCTATTTAAAAAAAGACAAAGAAGGAAATAATGTTTATAGAACAAAAAGCAAATATAAAGGTCTATATAATACAAAAATAAAAGACATTTACCCACAGTTAGAAGAAGTATTTAAGAGTTATGCTAAATTACATTTTCCAAATTTTAAATATAGTCAAGTCCAAATTAATATTAATTTTGTTAGCCCACCACATTATGATTCATCAAATATAGGTGAAAGTGTTATTGTAGGTTTAGGTAATTATGAAGGCGGTGATTTAATGATAGAAAAAGAAGATGAAAAAATAAAAACGAATATTAGACATAATCCATATAAGTTTAATGGAAGCAAATATTTACATTATGTAAGTCAAATAGAAAAGGGTGATAGATATACATTAGTATTTTTTAATAATAACAAACTAAGATTAATAGAGCAATAAAAAAAAAATTAATAGTATATATATATAATGAGTTCTATTAAAAAAGGAAAAGATGCTAAAATAGAAATTACACCTATACCTTTACCACAAGAAGAGTTTAGAGAAGTAGAACATTCCATTTTTCAAATACCAATGATGGTTTGTGGTATTGGCTCAGTAAGAAGCGGAAAAACAACTACATTAATAAGATTAGTAGAGCAACTTGAGCCAATATTTAAGGGAAATGTGATATTATGGTCGCCAACATTTAAAAATGATGCCTATCATAAATATGCTGAAGATAAGGATTTATTTTTAGAGATTTTTGACCACTTTGATAATGCTACATTACAAAGTGTTTTAGATGTTATAAAAGATGATGAAGAAGTAAAAGATGAAGGTGGAAGATATTTATTACTATTTGATGATATTGTAGGATTATTACCAAACCAAGTTATGTCGCATGACCACAAAGCCTTTGCTAATTTTATTACGACTTACAGACACGGAGGGCATAGTAATGGAATTGAAGGTTCTATATCGGTAATGTTATTTACACAATATTATAAGGATTTATCCCCGATCGTGAGAATGAACTGTAGTATTTATTTATTTTTAGGCACACATTCTAGTAAAGAATTAAATAAATTCGCTGAAGAATTAAGTGCAGCCACCAACGGAGATGAAAATAAATTTATAGAATTATATAATGAAGTAAAGAAAGATGACCCATATAATATTATGGTTTTAGATATGAGAAAACTAAGAGTCTATAAAAATTTTGATACTTTAATTCACGATAGTTTAAATAAAAACAACTAATAAAAATAAATATAAAATATATTTATAAAAAAATGGACTATGCCAGTAGATTAGAAGCATTTAATTCAGCCTTAGATGGGGCAAGGGAACACACAGACGCTATAGAAGATTTAATTACAAAGGCAAAAGACCCTCAAGTAAATCCTGCAGCCATAGCAGAACAAGCCGTATCAACTATTAGTGGGGCAGTAGGAGGAACTGCAGCTGGTTTTGTTGGAATACAACACTTTTCAAAATTTAAACAATTTGGAAGTCAAATATTAAAAGCCATCAAAGGAAATAAACCAAATGGACAACAAGCACCTACTCAAACTGGAAACGATCCTGAGGGAGGAGCAGATGCGCCACCAGCAGGAGGAGCGGATGCGCCACCAGCAGGAGGAGCAGATGCCCCACCAGCAGGAGGAGCAGGTGGAGCACCAGCAGATGTTGGAGCAGGTGGAGCACCAGCAGATGTTGGAGCAGGAAACCCTCATAATATTGGAGATGATGGCGGAGATGCCCCCCAAACAAGAGGATTAGATGAAGGTGATGATTTACAAACAGAAGGAGCAGAACCTATTGAAGATACTATTAGAAATATTGACCCTGATGCCGATTTAAGTGATTTACAAAGACCTCAAGTAGCAGTGCAAGGAGATAGAGGGGCAGGTGATATTGCCGACTTTGGAGGAGATAATGATGCCGACTTTTGGAATATGACACAACAAGCAGATGGAAGTTATGTTAATCCAGCAACAGGCGAGTTTGGAGGTAATGCTGTTCCATCAAGTGTAGATGCCCCTACATCATCATATAATCCATCAAGTCAAACTACAACTTACGCAGAAGACCCAGATACTGGTGAATGGTTGCCTCAAATTGATAATGGAAGACCACCAAACGGAGGACAAGCCCCACCTGATACTGATGTAGCAAACCAGCAACAACAAGTAGCAAATGCTAATGATGATGCAGCCGAAAGATTGCCTCAAAATGACGCTCATGTAGATGCTAATCAAGGAGCCAACCAACCAGATGCTGGAAGACCTGCAGGTGCACCTGAAGACCCAGCAGGAGCAAATCCTCAAGTAAATCCAGCACAAGCAACAGCAGAAAATCCAGCACCAGAAGTTTTAGAAGGAGCCGAGGGTGCAACAGAAGGAGCAGAAGGAATATTAGGTGGATTAGGAGCATTAGGCGAAGGAGCATCAGCAGTTTTAGGAGTAGCAAGTGCAGCTATGCCTTGGGTAGGAGCAATAGCAGGTGTAGTAGGATTGGGTGCCGAGATAGCGTCATTATTTACACCAAAAAAGAAAGCTGCACCACCACCACCACAAGTAGTTCAAAATACAACAGCAAGTATCGGAGCAAATTTATCATCCGATCATTTGGGTTCTTTAGGAGGAATGGGATTATATTAAGCGAAAAATTAAGATTTTTCGTGTAAAATAAAAAGGATAGTTATAGTGGGAGGAGGCTTTTACAATCAGTCAAAATTAATTTTCACATATTTTTATTTAATCTATTAATTTTTTATTTTTATATAATACAAAAAATACTATTTAAAAAAATTTTCTTTATTTATATTATAAAAATGAATCCACAATCGTCAGCACCTGCACCAAGAGCAAACCCTCAAATGAACCCAAATGCTAAATTATCATCTGTAAAATATACATCTATTTTACCAAGTGGTAAATTAAATGGATATACTGAAGGAGAAAAAGTTAGATTTGATATTCCAGCAACAATTCCATACTTTGATGGCTCACAGTCATATATTAGTATGACAATTCAAAATAATTCAAACTGGAGTGGTAATGTCCAAGACGGAACATCTACCTATGCTGGTAGTATGCCGTGTGCTTTTCCCCCAAATATGGGAGCAAACGCTTTAATCAGCCGAATGCAAATTAATGATAATAAAGGAATGTCATTAGAAAACTTAGAAGCCTATAATTTATATAATTCATTATTTAATGCCTACTGTAATGATACAGATACATTCCCAGCATTAGCCAAAGTAGAGGGTGTCGCTGGTCGTAATAATTCAGCCCATAATTTACAAGCAATTGACCCAAAAGTTAATTATTTCTTTGCCCCATCTTTTGTTGATACAACTGATAAAGAATTAGATGCTACTAATCTTGGCTCACAAAGAGATAATACCTTTTGTATTCCAGTAATGAGTGGTTTATATGGATTTTACAGCGGAGAGCAAAATGCCTTTCCAAATTTAGATATTGGAGGTCATTCAGTAGAACTTTTCTTAGAAGAAGCCGATGTTATTATGAATTGTTTAGCATCATCTTACCCAACTTATCCAACAATTAACGGACAAGTTTATAGACAAGTAGATAAAGTAGTTATGACTACCCCAGTAGTTAAAGGAATTGGCGACCAAAATACAACTACAGCATCAGTTATTACTGAAGCAAATGGAAACCCAATTGATACATCTATTGATGCCTTTTCAAGAGGAGAAACTTGGACACCAGAAATGATCGGATGGCGTGTAGGTCAAGTAATAAGAATAAGTGGCGGAACTTTGGCTGCAGGAGGAGAACTTGCTACAATTACAAAAGTAGAATACGACGAAAAAAATGCTGCTGCAGATGCAGCTGGTATTTTTATTAAATTAACCCACACAGCCGTCAGTCAAGCCGATGGAACATCATTACAATTGGAAAATACAAATTGTAATAGACAATATGTCATTAATGATATTCAACTTAAAATTTTAGAAACTACC